>Ga0326514_10000079_pt1 | contig 57789 bp, 118 predicted proteins | sample 3_2548_0518_D_FD_203653 | JGI IMG/M metagenome (GOLD analysis project Ga0326514, IMG submission 203653) | Bovine rumen microbial communities from UC Davis, California, United States - 3_2548_0518 | ecosystem: Host-associated > Mammals > Digestive system > Stomach > Rumen | place: USA... | reverse complement strand
TGTATAATAATATAGATCAACTAATCTGCGGGCGTGCTATAACGGACTGATTATTCGGATATAGTAAATAGATATGACGATTTAGACTAATCATCTAAAGACTGGTAGTAGACGGAAGTCCAGCAATCTTATTATTTTTTTTCGCGTCATTAACAAGCTCTATAATGAAGAGAAAGACGCAAGAGCTAGCGTGGGAGTAAGCGCTGTATATGGTTAAAGCCAGGCTTAATCTGAACTAGGATTAGGAGGTTGGGGTACGTAATAAGCGGCCTGGTTGTACTCAAATATATTTCTCTTTATTTTTTTTCGCGGAATAAACAGGCAGTAATACGAAAAGGAGGCGAGTAGTTTAAATAAAAACAGCGAAGTGACGACTTTAAAAACGATGGCGGATATTTGAAAAAGTATCTGGCCGTCCTCGCAGACAGAATGGAAACGACGGACTATTTGTTAAGTAACGTGCTTGTAAATGGAAACAATAGTTGACCGCGAGGTTTACGCGTAACATGAATGTGGAAGGACACTGATCCAACAGTGAGCTATGCTGAAATCGAAGGCCGGCGGCATTCATTATTTTTTTTCGCGTTTTAAACAGCCCTCCTTATGAAATCATTAACAAGGAGGAATTTACATGACTACTCTTGGACTGTGGGCGATTATTTGCAGCTCTGTTTTGGTGGCACAGTTGATCAACGTGTGTTTAAGCATGGTGATCACCAGCACCAAATGGTATCGCAAACTGATCACTCGGATGGGTGTTGGCATGGCGAAGGATCTGGACCTGGTTGATGACGAAACGGAGGAGGGAAAGAAGATACTGGATTATATTAAAGAGGATTACTAAACCAGCGGAGCAATCTCGCTCCGTTTTATTTTCGCATCTCCAACACGCCTCAGTATGAAAAGGAGGTATCGCTATGAAATTTCAAACAAGCGACGAATGCAAAGAATGGGTCATTGGGATGCTGGAGAAATGCGACGAGGTGGACGAAGAGGAGCTCAAGGACTGGGAACCGACGGAAGAGGATATCGAGGAGATGAACGCCTTCGAGGAAGTTATGGGAAAGATATTCTATAACTACGGAAGGCTTCAGGGTATCGCCAAATCTGTTGAAGAGTTCGGAGGACTTGGATACGAGCTCGCCAAGCAGGAATGTCTGAAGATCCAAGAAGAAATCGACCTTGGTGTCGAGGTTTTAGAACGATATTTCGATAGGATCGGCTTGAGCTGATCCTTATTTTTTCGCATCTTAAACACGCTTCTTATTGGAAGAACATTAAGAAAGGACGTGATCAGATGGATAGGCACTTTTACATTTGTCTTTCGCTGGAGTCGTATAAGAATGACGAGCAGAAATTCAGGAAGTTAATGCGAGAACTGAATGGGTTTGGGATTATTATATTTGACGCGGATGAAGTTCCGCTTGTCGATAGTAAGACAAAAGAGCCCGTTTACGAAACGCTGATGCTGTACTGCTGGGAAGAGCGAGACGGAGCTATGCTGGAACTGGCGGAAGATATGCGAATGAGCAAAGGAACTGAGAACAATATTTACGAGTACAATGGTCTTCCGATGATAATGTGAGGTGAGCTTCGGCTTGCCTTATATTTTTCGCATCAGGCTCACTCCGTTACGCCAGAAATGAATGCGGCAGCTACTACGTATCTACCGACTCGCATCTGAAACAAGCCGCTTTATAGACTTAAGTGAAAAGGAGGTAGAGAACTATGTTGGCATTAAAGATCGCCGGCATTATATGTGCCGTGCCAATCGGAATCTATATTGGGATCCGGTTGGCTGGAATATGTATCGCCTGGATCAAATATGGCCTTAAAGGATTAAAGCCGCCAAAGGACTGAAGTCGGTTTTAGGGAGTTAATTGTTACAGCTCCCTAATACTTTTGGTAGTGGAGAAAATCAAAATGACAGTCAAAATCCGACCGAAGTCTGTGGAAAGGAAAAATATTTACAATGGACGTGCTCAAGGTTACGGTGATTGGCAAGGATATATGCAAAATCGTGGAGGGCTATATGGAGTTAGCTGGTATTAACACGGTTAACACGGTTAGGACCGGTATGCTAGGTAACCTAACTACCCATACGTATGAAGTTGCGATGCGAGAGGATGAGGTGATCAAGAAGCGCGGGATATTTATGGAGAAGATGGCGGAGGATAGTATGCGCCTGATGCCAATGTACGTTCATGGCGACTGGATGCGGATATTTGTGATGAAGCCGATCAGGAATTAGTTCGCGATCAGGACATGCTTTGCTATGAATTACTTACAAGGAGGATGTTCATATGACAAAAGTTTATGTAGTCCAAGAATACGCTTGCGAAGACAATTACGAAGGCGGCAGTAATTATTATAGCGGCATCATCGGTATATGCGACTCTGAAGAAGCGGCAAAGAGATTTATCAAAAAGATGTACGATGAATTTCTTAGAATAGAATCAAACGAGCCACTTGAGTACCGAAGACCGGTGCGCTATAAAGAATACGACGTCGTGGTTGGTGAGGATCTTGACTATAATGGATATATGTATACCGAATTTGAGTTGGTTCAAGAGATTGAGAAGCCAGGTTAATTTCTGGCTTTTCTTTTTTTTCGCGGTCAGAACAAGTCGCTTTATAGAGCCGAGAGCTCGAATATACGATTGGAGGTTTTGTAGCATGGAGAATAACTTGAAGAAATGGTTATGCCACGATCCCTATTGGACGATGAGCCAGATCGAAAAGCTGCGCAAGGAAGGTGTTTCTGAAAAGGACGTCGCAGTACAGCTGGGATTTGAATCGACAATAGCGATGCGGCGCTGGAGATCAGGATTCTCCGGTGGAAGCAAAGTTGTATATCGGCGATGGGCACAATATTTGGAAAAGGAGGGAAAGACTCAAAACGAGATCGCTCTGATCATCGGAAAAGACGTGAGTACTATTAGAGCACTTATCGGCAAAGAAGAAAAGGGCGAAATCGTGGAGGAGGCTTAGCCCTCCTTTTTTCACTTTGAACAGAGTGAGAAGTGGTGAAGCAAAGCGGAACTCGCGTTTGAAACAAGCCTCCATATAGGAAAGGAGGTTTGGACAATGCAAAATTACTTAAAAGTCCATCCTCATAGTTGAGAAGGAGGGGTTGGGAAGTCTCTGCTGCGATAAGGCCTGCGCGGAGGAGCCCGACCCTTCCGTTTTTTTACTTTCGCATTTGTAACAAGGATCTATATAGAGCAGGCAGCTCGAATATTTGTTTTGGAGGATTTTTGAGATGAGTAGGATCGAACAGGTTTACATCAACAGGTTAATCCACGAGGACAAACCCAAGGCTGCCAGGTTACTGTATGAGCACGGTTACTCGGTAAAGACGATTTCCAGGTTCCTGAACCTGCCGGAGAGCAATGTCCGGTTTATGGTCAGACGGGAATAGTTCGCATTGGAGCCATCGTGCTCCAGTTTTTATATTTTCGTACTGAATATTTTGAAAAGGAGAACAAAAATGCATAATTTCAATGTGATATTTGAGGTATTTGACGAAAACGGCAGGAAGGAACTGAAGACGGTGTCGGTTGAAGCTGGAAACAAAAAGCTGGCGGCGCTGAGGGGCATGCAGGCGATTAACAAGCTGGACGGATATTCTGAGAAGTTCAAAAACGTGGTACAGATCGAGGAGGTGGCATAATGTTTCCGAATAGTTCAGGCGTTTTGTTCTTCGGAGCGGAAGGTCAGAAACCAGTTACGTGGAATGCTGTTTCTAGTTTTGAAGATATACCTTCGGATACGTGGAGTCCTACTGAAGAAGAACAGAGCAAGATATTTGCAACGATGAGGAATACTTATACAACCACTTTCAATTGCAGTATAAGCAAGCAGGGCATTAAAAATCTGATGGAACTGTTCAGGCCATTTAAGCTCGCCAAAGGGCCTGCGCGCAACCGTATGATCAGGCGAGCCAAAAAGATGCAGACAAATTATATTTCCACTTACACATTCAGAAAGGAAGGCGACGAGTATGTCGACGAAAGAGGTCAGGTTCGACTTGTATTGCAGTAAATGCAAGCACTATGAAAAAAGCGAGGCGGAAGATCCTTGCTGGGATTGTCTGAACCAGGGCTGGAATGAGGACAGTCATGCGCCAATTATGTTTGAAGAGAAGGAGGAGTAGATCTCGCGGTTGAAGCATGCCTCTCTATGACAACTGATGAAAGGAGAGAAAAGATGCTTATTACAGGACTGATATTCGTTGCTATAGGGCTAGGAATAATAGCGACCTGGATCAAAGGAGATTAACTCGGAATTGAAGGTTGAACAAAGAGGCTGACTCGTATGAGTTGGCCTTTTAGTTTTTCGCATTTGAAGCACGCCTCATTATGAATCCACAATGAAAGGAGAGAAAACCATGAAGGATGATCCTAAAGTGATCGACTTGGGCAAGGAATTCAAGAAGGAGGAGAGACGCAAGAAGGTCGAGGCTCTTAAGCAGAAAGCCAAGGATTTTTGGGACACCAATAAAGTCTATATTGCAGTAGCGGCTCCAGTCGTGGGCAAAGTGGCGCTTGAAACAGTAAGGTTAGTCAAGCGGAACCACGTCGCACGGATCGAGCTGCGTAATAAAGACTTGAGGTTGTACGACACGTCCTTGGGGCATTACTGGGAGCTTCGGCGAAAACTGAACAATTCCGACTGGGTAACTATTAACCGAAGACGTAACCTTGGAGAATCGCTTGGCGACATTCTCGAGGAGATGCGGGTTCTGAAGTAGGATGGGCTTAGGCTCGTCCTATATTTTTTCTTGGCGAATCGATATGGAGGTACTAAAAATGAAGACCATTCCAGAAGGATACACTTATGCAAGATGCGACTTATATTCTGCCGATGAATTCATGGGACTGTTTGGAAATGTTATTACACAGGGCGTTGCAGCGGAATACGTACGCAACAATCCTAAAGAGCAGTACAATACCGATGACGAAATTGCAGTGTACACCATTATAGATGAGCGACAGGTCCCAGGTCTTCTACATGGCCAGCACAGAAACACAACCAAACGGACGTATTATACTGACAGATAGGAGATATTTCAAAATGGCAGAATTTAGTTTCGAAAAATCCGTTGTAGTTAAGCCGGGCGACCCAGTAATCCTGCCGGAGATCAAGATGCTTCCCGGATCTAAATACTGGGTTAATTGCAAGTGGACACGAAACGGAGAAGAGGAAACTGGTCATTGGGAGATTAAAAATGACGATATGGAAGGAGCGTATATGATATGGCGGAAAGAGAATTGGGAGCAGCTGTTCGACCCGTTCAACGTGAAGATCACAAGCTTAACAATCAGCCGCATACAGTAACGTTTGCTGATTTTGTGGAGAAGCTGCTTGATGAGAGCTACAGTCCGGAGGAGAAGGCGCAACTGAATAAGATATTTATGAATAGAAAGGAGATCCTTAAACCGAGAAGGAAAGACGACAAATCAAGCAGCAGGACTATCTTGTCAATCCTTGCTAACGAGTATGAGCAGTTTATATTTGATACGATGAAGAGGAAGATGGAGGAACAATCTCGCATTTAAAGCACCCCTTCTATTGAATACTTTTTGAAAGGAGATGGATATTAATGGGCGTTTGGTCAAAGGTCAAAGAATTCTGGAACGACAACAAGCGAATCATCATTCCTATTGCCGCTGGTATTGGAGGAGCTGTTGGCGGATATTTTCTATGTAATGTGCTGAGAAATAAATCCGGTAACGTCACTTTGCCAGTGGAAGAGGGGATGAAGGCGCTAGAGTCCGAAACGAACGAAGAATATGACTGGGGCAACCGGATGCTTAATACCATCATGGACTACGAAAAAGATTGTGAAGAAGGGAAGAACTTTTGGTACGACGCTTACCGGAAAAAGTGGGACATGGTATCGGCGCTGGCGCAGGAAATGGACGATGCTCTTCTACTTGGAGATGGGGAATTCTTTGTGATTGAAGGAATAAACCACGATTTGCATGAAGATAATCTCGGCTACTACGTGCATCACATGATCGACGATATGCCGAGCTACCCACCGGAAATGGTGACCGAGGAGAGCTAAAAGCTCTTCTCTTTTTTCGCGTTTGAAACATGTTAGTTTATGAACAGTATTAAAAGGAGGAATGTGTTATGTTGTTCATCGTAGGTTGGCTGATTGGAGCTGCTATCAGCTGGGCAGGAGTACTGGTGTACGGAAAGCATCTTCACAACTACACATGGGAAGAGACCTTTGAAGCCATAAAACAGTTCAAAGGCTCTTTTGCAGAAGAAGTAGTGAAAGTTATGCTCTACATCCTGATCTGGCCCATTGAAATAGCCGTGATAATCTATCAACGGGTTTACATGTAAATCATGACAAGAAGAGTTATAAAAAACTTTTCAATACTGGACAAATGGGAGTCATAACAAGGCTCCCTATTTTTTCCTCCTTTTAGACTATGTATTTCTCAATTCGCGCCAAGCTAACTTCGTTACGCGTGAAATGAACGACTGCTACTACGTATCTGCCGCCTCGCGCCAAAAACACGCTACATAGTAGAAGGATTGGAGGAGTGTATAAACCGGGGGAGGCCTCACAGGTAATGCTGGATGTGTTAGCCCTCAGTAATAGTTCAATGGTAGAACGCCGGTGAGGCGCTGCTTTACCGGAGACGCCTGTTCGAAGCGGGCAGATCCTTTTATTTTTCGGTTTGAACACGGTGAGAACCGATAAACGAAGTGAATCGAACCGCAGACCGAACGAAGAGAGTGTCTAAGGCGTTATTGCTTCGCGGCATAAACAGCCTCTATTATAGAAAGTATAAGGAGGTAAGAAACATGAAGAAACATTACACGGTGCTGGCTGAAAATGGGCGGTACACCGAGCAATTGGGTTTCTCTAGTCCTGGATACTGTGTTATTGGAACTTTCCCAAAGCTCAAAAAAGCGCTTAAGTGCGTCGAAGAGATGAGTGGAGAGGAGGTTACGAAAAAATACGGATCCGTGGATTTCAGGAACTGGCTTGGCGAAATCGCTGTCCAGTTTAACGGCGAAGGTGTGAAATACCCTTACACCAGATACACTATAGCGGTTGCTTAGGCAGTCGCTATTAGTTTTTTTCGCATCTGAAACAACGTCCTTTATGAGATAAATACAGAAAGGATGATAAACATGCAGAAACTGTATCTTGTAGCAAGAAGCGAATTGCCGAGCGAACTCCCAGCGGAGATTATTCGTGGATTCGTTTCTGAGAAGAGCGTGATTGAGTTCTTTATGGACTTGACGGGTGCTCCGATCAGCACGATCGACGATGTAGTCGACAACGAGATGTGGGTAACGAATCAAAGGCTACTGGACGACAACTGTTTCTACGGGATTATTCAGACGGAGCTGTACGAGTTTTAGGAGTGAAAGAGCTGGCTTAGGCTGGCTCTTCTCTTTTTTCGCATTTGAAACAATGTTCTTTATGAAATCATTAAAAGGAGGAATTAGAATGGATCAAGAATTGAAGGACCTGAAGGAACGGCATGAGAACTTTGGTTTCGCGCTCTGCGGGATTATCGGACGGTTGTATGAGTATCTCAGTAACGACTATTGGATCATCGAATATGTTCCTAAACCGATAGCTATGGCTTATTGCGAAGCAGTTGACGCCATGCTGAAGGAGGGAGCTACAGTGATTGGCTACGCTGGAGAGAAGTACAACATGGACGATCTCGAAGAGTTGTCTGAAAACCTGAAGGCTTGCTATTAGCAGGCCCTCTTTTCTTTCGCGTTCAGAACACACCTCTATATGAATCAATACATAAAGGAGATGGATAATTTATGGGTAACACCTGTTCTATGTGTTCATACTGTATTCTGCATAACGGCCAATATAGGTGCGGTCGAGCAGAGTATGGCTATATGGTTATTAGCGAAACAGACGAATCGTGTGACCTATTTGATCCATTCGAAGAAGACGAAAAAGAGTCCTAACAAGGGCTCTTTATATTTTTCTCAAGGAGGAAGATATATGGAACCTTATACGCCAGAAAAATTTGAAGATCTTATAAGAAACATTGCAATAGACAATTATGACGATCCAGAAGAGCTCCATATTAAAATGGACGACCTGATGTGCGATACATTGAGGGCGCTTGGTTATGGAAAAGGTGTAAAGATATTTGAAGACACGCCGAAATGGTATTCATGAAAGGAGGCCACTATGACCAACGAAGACTACATCAAATCTCTACCGAGAAAAGAATTGGCGGTAATGCTTATAAATACGTCAGAAGTTCCTGACTATGGAGATGACGATGATAGGTGGGATATTCCTTTCATGCAGACGGTCCACGTCACCTCAGATCGAATGGAGTTCTGGGACGATTACGAAGGCGCTTTGGAACACGAATGTTGGTGGTTGGCACAGGAAATGGAGGACGAGGAAGATTGACAGTCCAGGAAAAGATGAAGGCATACAGGGAGAAAAACGGATATTCTATCGAGAAGATGAGCCGGAAGAGTGGGGCCAGTGAGGTTTTGCTTCGAATGCTTGAGTGCGGGAATGTAACTCATCCGAAGATCGCCGAGCAGGTTGGCAAGGCATACAAGCTGAATAAGGAGGATATTTATGGGTTGATGCCAGAGAATTACAGGCCTGGAGAGAATTACGATCCAGAACGGTATGTTGAATTTGTTCCTGATAGCAGGAATACGATAATTGGTAGGACATCACAGGATGAACGGGATTATTACGGCTATATCGCAGACAATGGAAGAGCGCTGCTGAAGAATGGAAGGAGAGGGGTTATACAATGAACATTTACGAGTATTTGAAGAAAAAGTATCCGGAGGCGAGCAGATGTCTGACAAATGGATCTGTTAATTGCATTGTCAAGCAATATGCAAAGGAGCTTCGGGTCCGTAGCTGTATGGAGTTGGTTGAGCCTGGTAATTTTTTTGATGTGCTTGCAAAGAAAAGTGAAGAGGAGCTGCTTACGATTCGAAACATGGGAATCAACAAGATTCGTTTTCTCAGACAGGCGCTCAAGGATTGGGATGAAGAAATGGGCATTGAGCGCTTTGATACCATGGTCAATATTCGCAATGTAATGGTTTACGATCTTGACGACTCCATTCGGGCCAGTAAGTTTCCTATGAGCACGGATCCAGACAACGAAGCGGTTGTACTTGGCGAACGGCAGTACAAACTGGCTGAATGTAGACCCGGAACAGGTCATGATAACTTCTTGCAGGGAATTCGCGTAGCCTTTGACATGGATATCACGGTCAAGGCGTTGGTGGAGGCTGAGCGGTATCATTTCTTTGATATTGTGTCTTCAACGAGCACCATGCACAGGATTACGAAGTTCGACCTGGACAAGTGCTATTGTAAGTATGTTGACAGCGGAATTCGCGTAATTATGAAACGGCTGGTCAACGAATACAATGCAAATCCGACGGAAGAAGGCTTGCTGAAGATATTGTATTCCAATCCGTGCGGCTTTACCTACACGATTCGATTCACCACTAATTACAGGCAGCTCAAGACCATTTATATTCAGAGGAAGAACCACAGGCTTCCTGAATGGCGGGAATTCTGCAAATGGATTGAAACACTGCCCTACGCTGAACTGATTATTGGGAGGGATAGCAATGCTACTGATTCTGCTGTTTAATGTGATATTTGTTGGGTTCTTTGTTGCCGCGAATCTTGCCAATAGAGATACAACGCTTAAAAGTGTTTTGAAGACTGTTGCCGGAATTGCGGCGATTATATTTTTCTGTCTCTGCGTCTCCGCAATTAAGGTGAATCTGGACAAGGATGCTTTGGAAGCGGAGTGGTCTGAAAGATACAGCGCGATATATTCTCAGGCTATTTATGAGATGTATGATAGCGATTCTGCAAAGAAAAAACTGGCTGATCAGATTATGGAGTGGAATATAGACTATGAAACTTATTGGGAAAAGAAGGAAAATATATGGATATCCTGTTTTTACCCGATAAGGATTGAAAATTACAGGTCTATTTCCATTGAACTGCTTGGAACTACTGAAAGGAGTGTTGGATAATGCCGAATTACGTAAAGAAGCCCGTCACCATTCAAGCCAGCCCGTTCGGCGCGAAGGATTTCCTGTATTGGGAGCCGTGGGTCCAGGACGGTTACGATAAGAAAGAATGGGGATACCGCTTTGACCCGAATACCGGACATCCAAACGGCTTTGTGGTAAAGACACTCGAAGGTGACATGAGCGCCGGACCTGGTGATTACCTGATCCGAGGGGTAAAGGGCGAGCTTTATCCCTGCAGGAAGGATATTTTTGAAGAAACTTATGTGAGGGTGGGAGATTAATGATAACGGAACTCATACCAACGTCCCAGGAGCATGTGAAGTACATTAAAGACAAAATCCCGCTTCCTGACTTATACGAACAGCTGGCGGAAGAGGCGGCGGAGCTATCTCAGGCAGCCAACAAGATGGCAAGATATTTGCGGGGCGTGAATCCTACTCCGAAGACCGAGATGGAAGTTAGGAACAATCTTGTCGAGGAGTACACCGATGTTGTCAACGTGGCCTGCAATATACTGGATATTCATCCAGACTGGCTGGTAAGCGACTACAAGCTGTACCGGTGGTCGAAGCGATTGGAAGAGAAGGCCGGATATTCTGAATGCGAGGCGTGCAGGATTGAGTGAAAACTCGCGCGTAGCTCCTTTCAGTCGCAAATCATGACCACGGCAGCTACTACGTATCTACCGACCTCGCGGTATAAACAAGCTACTATATGAAAAGGAAAGACGAAGAAAAAAGAAAGAGGATGTCTTCATCAAGAAGCTGAGGCGAAATAATATTACGATGATTTGCGCCAAATAGTGCTGAACGATGAACACATCCTCGGTGTTTTTCTTTTGTCTTCAAACCACTTTCTACCTATTATATAAGGAGGGCAATCTCATGGCTATCAGCATCAAGTTCAACGAAGTTGGCATCGTCGGTATCGTGGTTGGTGTGGTAGGGACCGTCTACGGCATCTGGCGCGAGAAGAAGAGCAACGACCTGGCAAAGAAGCTGGATACGACGCTTTCTTCGCTTGAGGGAAAGGCTCGGGTGGATATTTCACAGGACGTGGTCAATAAGGCTGTCAAGAATGCGGTCGAGCGTCACGCCAACGCCGCCGCAAAGAAGGCCGCTGATGAAACCGCCGATCTTATCCGAAGCGATATGGACAGCATGATCCGCAAGGATGTAGACCGGGTTTACAGTGACTTGAAGGAGGGCGTGCAGGAGCGAGTCGCCGAGGAGATTGCTGCCATCGACTATGACGAATTCCGGGACGAGATCAAGCAGATGGCGAAGGACAAGGTGTTCGACGAGGTCCGTGACGCGATGAATGTCATGAAGATATTTGGTAATGCCGCGTCTGGAAAAGGGATTGATTGGGAAGGTATTTCTAAAGCAGCTGATAAGCTTCCTTGGGGAGAAAGAGGAGAATTCCTCACTTCCGTGGTTAAGAACTGGAGGTAAACATGCTTCTGAGCAAGTATTATGTTGTATACGTCGGGGTGCCTACAGGGTATCCTGGCGTTATTACTTTGTCGTTGGATTCCGGAATGACGAAAGAAGAAATGAGAAAGCTACTTTGGTATAACTTTCCGTTTGCAATATTGGATATTTTGGAGGCGAGATAATATGACAAAAGTTACATGCGACCGCTGCGGAAAAATTATGGACATGGATTTATTGGGATATATATTCTCAAATCATGAGGACGGGCAATGGGTTCCGACCGTTTTGATCAACGCAAAAGACCCAGAGACCGGAAAAGCAAGGAAAATTGACATATGTGAAGATTGTGAAAAAGCTTTGTATACGTTTATATTTGGCGAGAAGGTGAAAACGTGAGTAAATCAACCAAACTTCTTATCGCTGTTCCGACCCTCGATTATATTCACAGAAAGTTTGTGGAGAGTCTGACCGGCCTTACGAAGTATCTGGAATCTAATGGACCGGAGTTTGACGTGCATTTCGAAGGCTGTACACTCGTTTATATTTCCAGAGACAACATCGTAAAGAAAGCGATGGAAGAGGACTACACAGAAGTTCTGTGGTTGGACGCCGATATGGTGTTTGACAAGGATATTTACTGGAAGCTTAGAAATGTCGGTCAGGAATTCGTAACGGGGCTGTACAGGGGGCGACATGGCACGCATAGACCCTGCGTATTTGAAAAGCTGGAGCCGCCTGAGCGATGGGATAGCTTCGACTTTCCAGAAGAGCCAGAGATTCGTGAAATCAAGGGCTGCGGGTTTGGCTGCGTGTTGACCAGTACTGATATTCTAAGGACCGTCTGGAATCGCTTTGGAACCTGCTTCAGACCGACGCCTTTGCTTGGGGAGGATCTGGCATTCTGTAAGCGGGTGAGTGATTGCGGGTTTCCGATGTACGCGAGCATGAAGGCGAAGGTCGGCCACATCGGACAATACATAATAAACTGCGGAGAAAATGAGAATGGATCGATTCTGACGCTGATTTAAGGAGGGATATTTGTGATCGAAGAAGGAAGCTATGGGAAATTCAAGTATCTGTTGTACAAGCCGGACCATCTGACGGACTTGACAAATCTCCCGATGATCGTCGTCATGCACGGCTCAGGGGAGATTGGCAGCTCGCTCAGTAAACTCAAGAAGAGGGAGCCTTATATTTCTCTTAAGAACGGCAAGTTCAAAACCGATGCTTTTGTGTTAATGCCTCAATTGCCGAAGAACACCTGGGGAAAGATGGCAGAAGATATTATGAAGCTGATCGGGCATTTTGTCGAGGAGCTTGGGTGTGACAAGGAGCGGGTATCCCTGACCGGACACAGTCTTGGCGCGATGGGCGTTATTGAGATCATGCTCAAGTATCCTGGATATTTCTCGGCTGGGGCGTCACTTTCCGCCGCGAAGAATTATAAAGCTGATCTGCCAGCGCTGTCTCACATGCCGTTATATTTTCTATACGGCGAGAAGGAACACAATTACAAGAAGTACGCCAAGGAAATGTTTACTGTGATGGAGGGGCTGAATACGGAGTCCTATCTTACTTGCGTAAAAGGCTATGGGCATCCGATTCAATTCACCTGGACCAGCAGCAAGTATGGTATATTTGACTGGCTGATGCAGTATCAGACCGGGGATCTGAAGAACCCGACGTGGCAAGAACTTCTCAGTGGGCTTGGCGTAACTGGACTTGGAGAACGGGTTCCGGACAGCGTGGCCTTACCGCTTAAGATTAAGAAAAAGAAGAGTTAGGAGGGATGCTTATGAGCTACCTATACGATGAATACCTGCACGATCACATTGAGGGCGTGCAGAAGGCTTATGGATGGCTAATGGAGCATCATTTGATCCCTGCGGACGCCTTTGTGCAGGATATTTCTGAGCACGACGCATCGAAGCGCGGGCCGAAGGAATACGACGCCTACGACCGATATTTCTACGGCGGCAACAAGAGCTTCCAGGTTGTTCGCGACTTTAACTACGCATGGCTTCATCACATCCACCACAACCCGCATCACTGGCAATACTGGGTTTTGCAGAACGACGAGGAGGCCGAGGAAGCGCTTGAGATGCCGAAGCAGCGCGTGATCGAAATGATCTGTGACTGGTGGTCATTCAGCTGGAAAAGCGGAAACCTTGGCGAGATATTTGAGTGGTACGAGAAACACAAGGACATGAAGCTGCATGAGAAAACAAGGAAGATGGTGGAGGATATTTTGGGAGAGATGAAAGCCGTTCTTGATGAAGATCATAATCTTGAAAATTACGGCTTAAACGGTCTGAAGCTAGGTTCTACGGAGGAGAATCATGAAAATCATTAAACAAGGCGATCTCAATCGGTTGAAGGAGATCAAACGCTTTGAATGCAAAGCCTGCGGATGCGTATTTGAAGCGGATAATACGGAATACAATCACCAGTACAGCCAACGAGAAATGTGCAGTTGGTACGAGATCAAATGCCCTACTTGTGGTAGCTGGGCGACTACAAATTGTGAGGAGGCTAATGTATGAATCTTAATATCGTACTTGACAACTATAAAGACCGCCCTGCTGAGGAGCTTCGCGGATATTTGCAGGGGTATGTGGATGCCTATGCTGAAATCGATGAGCAGCGGAGGAATCAGGAGCAGGTCTATAACCAACTGAACAACGCTGTGAAAGGTAAGGAGTGATATTTATGAGTTTGGCACTTTTGAGTCCGTGGCAGCAGCTTTTGTGGCTGGTGTGTGCGGTGATTTTGATTGTGCCGGTGGTGAGCGCCGGGGTTGTGAGTATCATTCGCGGATATTTTAACGCGAAGGAACAGCATGCCGGAAAGATGGCAAACGCTTTGGCGAACGCTATCAAACAGATTGCCGGCGAACTGAATAAGAAGGCGGATGAGGTTTTGGAGAAGATTAAGGATACGGATTCAGGGGAGAAGAAGGAGTAGACCTCGCGACATAAACAAGGTGTATTATGAAGAGGAAGTGTCATACGATGTGAAGTAGGAGAGACAAATTCGAAGATATTACGGTTAGCTGCCGAATATCGAGTAGAAGGATTGTCGCCGAAAGAACCACGTCAAGCCAATGACATTTACCGGATTATATAGGACTAGAGGGTTTTAACATGACCCTCTTTCTTTTTTCGCATTTAGCTCGTTTTACTCGCATTTTAAACAAGCGGTAATATGAAGAGGAAGTGTTAATGAAAGGCACGCACAGCAATCTTAATGATATATGAAGAGATTGAAAAAACCATGTGCCTTGACAACGCTTCCTCTTATATTTTCTTTGTATCGATCGACGAAAGGAGGTGTATGTGCATGGACAAAAGATGCGATTATGTTCAGAAGTTTCTTGCAGAGCGGGAACTACAGAACAAACTGTTTGAAATCATGAAACTGCATCGCACTTTTATAACCGATCTTCTAAACAGAAAGGAGGATGACGTTGATCTACAAAGGCTACCGAATCATTGTGAGAAGGCATCCCACACCGCTGGACGAGAACCGAAGAGGGTATGACATCGACGCACCGAACGGACAACTGATCAAGGCAAACTTTGCGGAGCTAGCACACTGCAAACAGACGATCGACCGAATGATTAAGCTCAAGCGTTGGGCGAAGTATTGTTGAGGAGGAATTATTATGCGTAAGGAAGGCAATGATATTTTTCTTGAGGAAGACGACCCTGAATTCGAGCCTTTTATTGAATTGGTGGAAACGATCCTGAACGATCCCAATACAGAAACCTATGAGTATTAAGGAGGAATGATATTTATGAATTTCAAACCAGTACTGAATAACTTGTGGAAGTGGACAAAGCGGAACAGTACGAAGCTCCTTGCGGCTGGGGCGATTACAGCGGAGGCGTTAGGCTTCTGGTTTATGCACAAGGAGGCCCCTGTAGTTCGGGACCGGTTGGAGGAGCTTGGACCGGATGCCAAGTGGTATGAGAAGGTAAAAGTGGCGGGTCCTGTATATCTTCCGGCGATTGGTATGCTGGCTCTGTCGGTGGGCTGCATTATCGGCGGCTGTGCAATGGGCGAGAAGAAAGCGGCGATCATGGCCAGCTTGTATTCTGCCAGCGAGGCTTCATTGAGGCGGCTGGAGGAGAAGGTCGTCAAGGAGATTGGGCCGGAGAAGGCGAAGGTGTTGCACGATCAGGCCTCAAAGGATCTTGCGGAAGCTACACCGCCGACGCCCAGTAATGTTAAGGATACCGGCAAGGGAAACGATCTGTTCTTTGAACGAAAGACGGGTCAGTGGTTCAGGTCAAGTTATAATGCGGTGATGAACGACGCCAATACATTTAATAAGTATCTGATCGACGGATGCAAGATGCTGGATTTCAATGAATGGTTGGATTGTCTTGGTGCCGAGCGGGCGGAATTTGGCGATATGTTCGGATTTGGACCGGACTGGAGGCTGAATGTTGTCATTACCGGCGACTGCAAATTGAGCGACGGACAACTGTATTATATTCTGGACTACGCTCAGGGACACGACTACGGACCAGTGATGTATAACGGCAAACGCGGCGTGGAGTTCAGGCAGATTGACGATTGCTTTCCTCCGTCGTACTGATTCGCGGTTAATACAGGCCTCCTTATGATACCAACTAAATAAGGAGGCTTTTTATATGGCATTTAGATTTGAAGAAGCCAAGTGGAACAAGGAGACTGGCATGTGGGATTTTGAAAATGAGAAACCTGATCCAGACTTCTTCGGCGGACTTGGACCTATGAACACCGTTGCGGATTTTATCTCGGAACTGAATGACAGTTTCTTCCGGGATATTCTCGGTGACGAGACCATGGATAAGGCGCTGGGGAGCTTCGAGAAGGAGGATCTCTTCCGGGTGATGGCCAAGATATTCCTGAATACTGGCTTCGAGAAATGGGCAATGAAGAGCTGAGGATTGGTAGTGAATAGAGGATGATTCGAAACGGGTCATCCTTTTATTTTTCTACGTTAACAAGGAGGGCTGAGTATGAATGCAAAAACACAGTTCTGGTGTGCACGATATCACAATTGGCTTGTGTCAAAGCCAAGACGCTGGCATAACAGCTATACGCATATCCTTGGATACAATCGCAGCTGTTTGGACGTCAGACTTGCTGGATATATTGGACGACACAGGCAGATCGAGAAATGCTTTATGAAAGGTTGGTGTGATTGATATGAAAACTTCAAGCCCGTCGGAGATTGAGAAGAGATTCAGACTCTACTACAACAGAAAAAGACCAACACGCAGACCAAAGGCGAGAATGAGGACTCTGTGCAAGCAATACGATTATACTCATTGGAAGTTGAATCATCTGGGTTATGAAAGACGAAGATTGATCAAAAACTGCTTCATGAAGGGATGGTATGTTGAGAATGAATATTAATACTCGTTGGGTGCGATTGGGAATGAGTTTGGCTGGGGTTGCAGGCGTCGGGATTACTTCATTGCTGTCAGTCAAGTGTCACGACAAGGCTAAGGACAAGAAGGAGAAGAAGGAAAAGTGGATCGCCTATGCTCCGGCCATCGCGAGCGGGGTTCTGACTTCAGCATGCATACTTGGGTCACATCACCTGTCCAGTAAGCAGATTGCGGCATTGACGGCGAGCTGCGGATATTTGGCGGCGAACAGGCAGAAGATCCTAGAGCGGGTGCGAAAGGAAATTGGTGAGGATAAGACCAGACAACTACAAGCGGAGGCCACTAAAGAAGTGCGAGTAGAGAAAGCCAAGAAGGAGAAAAAGAAGCCAATTATTGAAGAAACGGGTCATGGTCACGAGCATTTCATGGAGGATGTGTTCTTCAGGGAGTTCTATTGCTCGGTTGAACACTTTGAATGGGTTAAGAAGATGCTCAATCACATGTTCATGCAGGGTCAGCACGTGAATTACAACACGTTTTATGAACTTTTGGGGCTTTCAAAGACAAAAGAGGGCTATGAGTTCGAATGGCCTGGTGATTTGTACGGTTTCAGCATAGACGAACCGATCTACTGGGAACGCATACCGTCTGTCGATGAGAACGGCGAGCGCATGTGGGTTGTCAGTTGCCGGACAGCGCCGCCTATCACTGGATATTTATTTGGAAAGGAAGAATGACTATGAATACCAAGAAGTGTGACCGCTGTGAACGATTCTATGAGCCGTATCAACCCGATGCGGCTCTTAAGTTTTCCAATATGCTCATATTTGCTGTGGACTATGAGGACGATTATGGACCAGGTTATTACGAGCGTCGTCAGTTTGAACTCTGTCCGGATTGCATGGCTGACGCGGTGAGATTTATGCAAGCGCTGATGGGAGGAGAGTAAATGCTCGGCTATACTCAAGTCGTCCCGTCTATGAGATTTAAACAGTTTACAGATGATGAGCTGACTTATTTACAAATGGTTTTAACCTCTTCTCCGATATATTCGCCTGTTCGCGAAGAAATGCTTAAAGAGATCAATTATGAACATGGCAAGCGAACTCAGCAGAATTTTATCGGAGGTTCTGCAACAAATTACAATACAGGATGGTGATATTTATGCCTTGGACTAAGGGCGCTGTGGTCATCAAGAAGAGCGGTGATGAGACATGGGCGAATGAAATGGAGAAGGCCCTGGATATTCGAAGACCCAAAGATCAGGAGAAGGAGGCACTGACCAGGGACAACGAGTGGATGAAGAAGCACATTGTCGAGGACCTGGAGCAAAAGATCATTGACGCAGAGATTAACTATGGATACAACTTTGTTCCGCCAAAGTGGGCCAAACCGATATTCGACTTGATTGCGCTGGTGGAATACGGTGCGGCGATATTTGTAGACAAATACATGACGATTCACGAGGAGTAACTATGGAAGACAAGAAATACGAGAATTTTGTTTTGAAAAACATGCGCGCCCAATATAAGATACCGGAAAGCATACAGGACCTTCCAACGATGAGGGAGTGGTTGAAACGGATGGGGGCGAGCAAATTCATGATTCGTCGGATGGAGGAGGCCTATGAAAAAGCGCGTATGTGATATTTGCGGCATGAAATTTGAACGCGGTTTGCAGATGAAGGCGCTGCATGACGGGATTGCGCCGTGGCAGAAGAGGATATTTGTCTGCGAGAAGTGCGAGAACGTGATTAAGCTGATGGTGCTCAAGATAAGGAGAAAGGGGTTTGGAGAATGACGATTAGAGTTTTATTTTACAACGGAGAGGCTGAGGAATATGACAAAGTCATCGACTACGATTTCTATCCGGAGACAAAGACGCTATTCGTTAATCGGGAGGGTAATAGGTCCGTTTATATTCCGTTCACGGAAAAAGTAACGTCTGTGTATATCTACGGCGGCACCGAACGCGGATATTTGGAGGGACATGATGAGGCGTGTTGAAATCTGGACGGTCTACGGGGATCATCTGGTGTTTGACAATGTGATGCTGGCAGGACCAAGCGAGGGAGAACGGTTCTTTTGCATACGCCGGGATGACCGGACGGATTATATTCCGGCGTATGACATCAAAAAGGCACAGGTTGTGGACTACGACAAGCAGGAGCGGTATAAGTCAGATTTCAGGATGGATAAGAAACCCATAGACAAGAAAGGGAGAGTCTCGCGGTAGTTCACTGCGTTCACAACTTCTTATGCGCCGGCTGCTAGGCATCAGACGATTCGCGGTCAAAACAAGGGGCTTAATGAACGGTCTTAGGAAAGATCGTAATTTTCAAAGGAGGAAAGAACAATGGAAGACAACAAGACGACTATCGGCATGGAGTTTGTCGATGAGGAAACGAAGGACGAGACTGAAGTGACCGACCTGCAGAAGGTGGAAGAACAGAAAACTCGCGGACCGATTGGCAAGGTCGTGGACTGGATCACGACGCCGTTCCGGTTCCTCTACAATAAGGCTAAGAAGAGCCCTATGGTAGCTGGACTTGGAGGCGCTGTGATCGGCGCGGCTGGAGGCGTCGGCGGCAAGATACTGTACGACCACTTCAAGGGAAAGCGGAACGAAGGCTTTATCCCGGCAGATCCCATCGAGGTACCTGACGAGGGCGAAAGCTATGTTGATTCCGCCACTTCCTACGAAAGTACGGAAGACTAAGAACGACCGAGAGGGATTGTTAAGATTAACAGTCCCTCTTAAGTTTTGGAGGTGGATATTTTGAAGCTACTCGATAAATTCACCAAGAAATTCGCCAAGTCAACATCGACGGCGGTGAAGACTGAGGTGAAAAAGACGGCGGTGGACCTGCTGCCGACGGTTGCGGGGGTTGTCTCCATGGTGGTCGGCATTGTGGTATTTAAAGGGACGACTGGACCGACAAAGATGAAACCAATAAAGCCATCGGTGACGAATACGCATGTGACGACCAACAATTATTTCTTTCAGAATCTGAGCGAAGATATGATCAGGAAGATTATGGAGGGAAAATAAGATGGTTACGGCCGATTGGGGTTATACATTTACAACTTTTGACGAACTGAGTGGAGGGATTGAAGTGGAAAAAGATATTCGCAAGGAAGATAAGATGAAGTCTGTCAAGACCGGTGTGCGGTACGTGGTGATCGGACTGGTTGCTACCTTTGTCGGCGCGGTGACGAACAGCGTGGTTGGACGGGTGGAAGGGCCGAAGTTTGCCAAGGTCGGAGCCAAGCTGGGCGGTGTGCTGGTGGGCATGCATGTCGGCGACCAGGTGTCGGATTACGTGCTTGGCCTTATGGATCGGGTAGAGGCCAAGGTTGAGGAAGTCAAGAATTCTTTGGACGAGGAGTGATATTTGAATGGCAGAAGTGGACAAGGAAAAACTAGGCTTCACGCAGATCAAACCAAAGGAGGAGGTAGGTAAAGCTCTGGAGCCGGCAAAGAAGGCCGTTCCGGACAAATCGAAGCTGAAATCCGGAGTGGTGGACAAGAAACCGACCTTTGGAGAGCGGATTGCCAACAACTTCATGAATATCGACTACGAAGGTATCAAGGATCGTTTCCTGTTCGATGTGCTGTTTCCAGAGATGATATCGGCGCTGGGCGACGTGCTCCGCGCCATATTTTCACAGGACGGCCGGGGGACTGTGCGTAGGAAGCGCAAGGACGGCTACACCGAGTACAGCAGCATCTCGGACGGAAGCAGGAGACGGGAAAAGGATATTACACGACAGGACTTTCGCAAGATCAAACTGGAATTCTACGAGCGGGACGATGCGATAGAAGTGTTGGATGACCTGCGGGAGATGCTGGCGGATAGCAGTTCTGGATACGTGTACGTTCGGGACTTATATTCTCTTGCTGACCTGCCCACGAATTCGGCTATGCTGAACTGGGTATGGTACGATCTTGAGAATTGCAGGGTGGAGCCCAATGGCGGGAACTATGTTCTGTGCCTGCCACCTGCAGAACCGAGAAATAGGAGGTAGAGATATGGACTTAAAAGGAGCGTTATGGCAACGGGGTAAATACATGGAATATCTTGATGAGGAGATCTCAGTATTCCAGTCCATAAATAGCGACCGAGCCAAGGAACAAGTGGCCATGAATATTAAGATGCAGGAGCTATCAAACGTATGCTACGATATTGCCGTAGATATGGATTATAGTTCTCATGAGGAGACAATGGTTACTATCACTATGCCTTATAGCAATCTTAGATATTTAAATGTTACGAATAAAAATGTGGAGGAAAAGAATATGCCTATTAATATGTGCGATATGTTATCTCGCAGTATTCTTAATGATCTCGAACATAAGTATCAGTCTCGGGCAAACAAGTCCGAATGGCCCAAGTGGATCGAAGGACTACCCGCCGTCAAGAAAGTGGAAGTCTACAACAACCGCGTCGTAAAGGTGACCTTTATTGATGGGACATTCACAAAGTCCGTCTGCTCGGAGAATGATATATTTGACCTGGATGTTGGGATCACCGTTTGCGCGATGAAGAGGCTGTTGGGTACGAGCAGCGAAAACGCGACCCGTGAGTATAACCGCTTCATGAACCATGTGCACTCTGTAATGGAAAAGAATACGCTTAAAGAACTCGCCGAGGAAGCTGGAAAAGCAAAGGAGAAGGCCAAGAAGCGTAAGGCGGAGTTGAAGAAGGCTGCCAAGAAGCTGAAGGCCAAGGAGGAGCAGATTGATATTCAGAAGCAGGCGATCATAAGAGCGCAGAAGGAAATGGAGGCGATGGAATGATTGCCAAGCGGCCAAGAAGAAAGCTCGGGCATCTGATCATGGACCCAATCGATGAGTTCATGCAGATACCGGAATACGACCGACTGATATTTGTGGAGCAGAATAAGGCGGCGGCTCAAAAGACACGGGCTGCCGCTTTGATGTACATTGGAAGGAACGAGATGGGATTGACGACGTCTGTTAGAGAGAATGAGATCTGGGTGCTGAAGGAAAAGGACGTCATGGACCAGAGTATGATTGTTGATCTTAGAGTTTAACTGAGCTTTTAAGGAGGGTTTTGTTATGAAGATTGAAGATACGCTGGATATTTTTGACATTGACGAGATTGAAAAGATGAGTCCGGAAGAGTGTAAGGGATTGCTCAAGGGGTTCTTTATTGGGGCTGGATTTATGAAGGCCATCGACGATGGTATCTCGAAAGCGATTGAGAACAGGTATGAGAAAAAGAAGACAAGACCCGGTTATGCTTATAACCCTTATACATCGGTGTCACCGGATCTCCAAGATTTTAGGCGCATTCAACTTACATTTGATTCTCGTGAAGACGCTGAAGAGCTTCTCGACGATTTGCGAGAAGAACTTGAAATAGCCAAGGATTACTATGTATCCGTCCGGACTTTATATTCTCTTGCTGATTTGCCAACAAACGTTGTGATGCTGAACTGGGGCTGGTACGACCTTGAGGATTGTGAGATTACACGGGAAGCAGAGCATTATATTCTGAAGATGCCACCGGCCGAACGCATACGTAAAAAAGATCGCATTTCAGGCATCTCCTAATATGAAGGAGGTGAAAACATGGACCATAATGAATACATTGGACTTAAAGCCAAGGTTCGATTGGCCAACATATATCTCGAACAGGTGTTGAAACGGCGAGGTAAGTTCGATTCTTATGATATTCATAAGGTCGTAACATGGAGCATGATGCCGCATGTCGAGATTGTTGGCGTCGATGTGGCTGCAATGGACGGGTTGGGCTATGTGAGGATCCGGGAAGAGGTCGCGTGAAAAGCGTGGCCTCTATAGTTTATTCAAGATTTTAAGGAGGGTTTAATAATGATTAATGTTGTTTGCAGTGTTGAGAATCAGGCTAAGAAGAATTCTGAAGTTATCGTTCGCAGTGCACAGGACAGGAAGGATCGGGACTATTTTATTGACGTCGTAGAGATTGAAGTAAACGGAGAAAAGTGTCTGGTTGACGTAAATGATATTATAGACGCTATCGACAAGTGCTCCAATAGGCGAGGACGCAGAGGTCCGGCTTATCGGAACTATGTTCGAATCCACGAGAATCCAAATTGGGAAGAGAATGAGGAGGAGTGATTATATTTGTGGGAGAATAAAAAAGTTGCGGCCTATACTGGCACACGGAATCTGTATAAGATGATGGTACCGGCTGTAAAGTCGATCATCTGCAATTCCGACGTGGATGAAGTATGGTTGTTTATCGAAGACGACAAATTTCCAGATGAATACGGAATGCCAAGTGAAATCGTGAAGACGCGGAATGTTTCGGATCAGAGATATTTTGCAAAGAACGGACCGAATATGAAATCTGGATTCACCTACATGGCAATGATGCGCGCAGTATATGCGAAAGAGTTTCCCGAACTGGACCGAATACTATCCCTTGACGTAGACACAATCGTGGACCGTGATATTTCAGCATTGTGGGATTTGCCTCTGACGGATAAGTATTACTTCGCGGCTTCAAAGGAACCCGTCGCTACCGAGAAGCACGGATATTTGTATACCAATATCGGTGTTGCGCTGTACAATCTGGATAAGCTCAGGGATGGTAAGTGCGATGAAGTGATTGACGAATTGAACCGGGAGAAATATAGCTATCTGGAACAGGACGTGTTTAACAAGCTTTGCCAGGGAGAGATATTTGAGATGGACCCGACGTACAATTCTACACCATTTACAAAGATGCTTACTAATCCGTGTATTGTGCATTATGCCGGGCAGAAGAAGTGGGACGGAACAAAGCTGTATCGTGACTACGAAAAACAAAGCTGGAAAGATGTGCTTAGGTATCGATATTGGAGGTATAAGAAATGAAAGGAGTGATATTTAGATGAGTAAACCAGGCGAACGGGTTGTTGTGTACGCTTCGACCCGAAACCAGTACGACAAGATGGAAGCAGCAGCCAAGTCGTTGCTGCTTACTAACGTTGTTGACAAGGTTTATTTTTTGACGGAGGATAAAGAATATCCGAATGAGTTGCCAAACTGTATCGAGACAATTAATGTGACGAATATTAAAGATAACTACTTTTACGAAGGAGGTCCAAACTATCATAAGATATGGACATACATGACTTTGATGCGTGTTGCACTTTATGACATGTTTCCGCAGTACGACAGAATTCTATACTTAGACACAGATACCATGGTCATAGACGATATATCTGAGTTGTTCTCTATTGACTTGGGGGATCATTATTTTGCTGCGGTTTATGATAATAATGTATGGCTTGATGTGACGTATGCCCTAAGAGAAGACGCCTCTAAAATAAAATACACGGAGCATGTACCAAGAACCTATTACAATGCTGGTGTGTTGGTTTGCAATTTAAAAGCCTTGAGAGACGGGAAGGGCAAAGAAATCCTCCGTCTGACGAATACGGAGCCTTTCATGTTCGCCGAACAGGACGCCATAAATGTTGCTTGCCGCGGAAAAATCATGGATATTCCTTCTGATTACAATGTGGCACCGTTTACAGCAATGTCCAAGAAGCCCAAGATTCATCATTTGAGCGTGACAATAGACCCGCGTTTGCAAAGCATATGGCAAACTTATATGAGCATGGACTGGAATTGGGTTGAAAAACAAATGGATATTAATCGAAAGAAAGAAGAGGAGGTGAGAAATTAGTGAATGATCACAACGAAAGAATAGTCGTCTATGCTTCGACGAGAAACCAATATGACAAGATGGAGACCGCGGCAAAGTCATTATTACTAAACAACGTTGTTGACAAGGTATATTTCTTGATAGAAGACGAAGAGTATCCGAATAAATTACCGTCGTGTATTGAGACGATCAATGTAGAACCAATTGTCGAAAACTATTTCAATAAGAATGGTCCGAATTTCAATTCCGATTGGAGCTACATGACTCTGCTTAGACTGGCTCTCTACGATCTACTTAAAGGCCATAATACAGTGCTTTATTTGGACACTGACACACTTACTATAAACAATATTTCAGAATTATTTACTGTAGATTTGACCGGATATTATTGTGCCGGAGTTGTTGATGAATGTATTGGACGGGTTGATATGCACGTCTTGAGGACGGATCTTGGACCAGATCCCTTTGCACTATTGATAAGGACACCGTACGTATTTGGGGACTACTTTAACGCGGGAGTAATGCTATTTAATCTTACGGCCTTACGAGACGGAACTGGAAAAAAAATGGTGCAAATGATAAACACGGAGCCTCTTCAATATAAAGATCAAGACGCTATTAATATTACTTGCCGAAATAAAATATTACGGCTTCCTTCAGACTATAACGCAGCTCCAATGACTGCCGGTACAATACATCCGAAAATCCTGCATCTATCAAAAGTAAATAACGAATATAATAAGACACTATGGGTTTCATATGAATCCATGTCATGGTCCTGGATCGAAAAGCAGATGGCGATCAACAGGCAGAAAGAAGAGGAGGCGAAAAGATGATCAATTACACTGAGCTTCAGGGCTTTAGAAACCAGCTTTTGTCTATGCAAAAGCAGATCGACGACATGCTGAAATGCGAGGCATTTTTTTCGAAGAATCGTGAGGATGAGCAGAAAGAAAAGGTGGCAATCTATTCTTTAACGTCGGACCGCTTTTATTTTTTGAGGGCATCGATTAAATCCCTGCTGTTCAACAGCGACGTCGACAAGATTATAGTGATCAGTGACGCGGACGAGCTGCCGAAGGACTTTCCAAAAGATATTGAGCTAATGACGATCAAGAAACCGCCGAAGTACATGCATATGGATGGGCCGAATTCCAAGAGTGAATTTAAGCTCTATTGCCTGCTTCGCGTAGCCTTCCACAAGCTGTTTCCGCAGTACGGGAAGATCCTGTCGCTTGATTATGACACGATCGTTCGCAGAAACATTTCCGAACTGTGGGATATTCAGTTGGGGGACGACTACTATGTTGCGGGCGTCAACGAGCCGGACCGAACCCGTGGGAGCGTCTATGGATATTATCCGAAGCGGGATTTCAAAGCTCTTTCAAATGTTATATTCAAGCACGTAACGTACATCAATGCCGGTGTGATGCTGATGAACCTAAAAAAGCTGCGGGACGACGGCGTGGGAGACCGGATGATCGAGATGCTCAACGATGGCGAATACGCATTGCCCGAGCAGGATGTGATCAATTCGGCATGCCATCGCAACATCTACCTGCTCGACCCAGATTACAACTCCTGCAATCTTACAAGACAGACTGTCAACCCTAAGATCGTACATTACGCAAGAATGGAGAAGAAGCTGGAATACGAGGATGTGATTCCGTACAGGGATATTAGTTGGGAGAGGGTTAAGGAGCACAGAGAGATGACTTATGAAAAGACGCTGGAGTTGAGCGGAATGAAGGAAGAGAATGATATCTTTGAAAAGACGACTACCATCGAGCGGGAAATGTCGACCGACGCGATGTCGTGGCTCGCATAAAACAAGGAGGGAGGAAAGCATGCTCACTGAACAGGATATTGTCCAAATGCAGGAGACCATTCAAATCATACAGAAACAGCTCGAGAAGATCAATCGGAAGATAGAAGCGGATCAGCCTGTTGAAAACGGAGAACGGATTGTTGTGTATGCCTCGACCAAAAACCAGTACGACAAGATGGAGACCGCGGCAAAGTCCTTGCTGCTCACCAACGAGATCGATACCGTGTATTTTCTAACAGAAGATACGACTTATCCACACAAATTGCCGTCATGCATAAAAACCATTGACGTTAGTAAGTATACCTGGTTTGAAAAAGACGGACCAAATTACCAAAGTCGTTGGACCTGGATGCCACTCATGAAATTGGCATTACATAAGATTCTACCACAGCATGACCGCGTGTTATGGTTAGATACGGATACGATCGTTACCGGGGATATTTCAAGCTTGTTTACTAAAAATCTGAGTGGTTATTACTACGCTGCTGTTCCGGAAACTAACATACAACTTGAATATCGTTATGTTGGCCTTAGCTATCCTGAGAACACATACATAATACGTAGTTATCCGCAATTCGTTCCGGGAGAGTATTATAACTCCGGCTGCCTGCTATGTAATTTGAAGGAACTGAAGGACGGTAAGGGAGACGAACTAATCGCTAAACTCAATACGAATAAATATTATTTTCCGGACCAAGACGTTATCAATATAAACTGTCGAGGGCAAATACTGTCATTACCGTCACAGTACAACTCGGCGCACTACACAGAATCAACAGATAACCCAAAGATATTACATCTTAGCAATTGCGACGGCCATCCGAAGTTCAAGGATATTCTTGAAAAGTATGAAAGTGTTGACTGGAAATGGATATTTGATCGAAGCGCCGCAAAGAATGTTAAATTAATGGAGGTATAAGAAATGGCAGTCTGGAGCTGTGTTGCCATTTATGGCGGAGTCGTAGACAGTCTGCCTGTTTTTCAGTACGAAAGCGATGCCTACGCATGGTTTAGAGATCATGTTGATTACAACGGAGGCAAGGAAGCGTGCGAACCGGGAGACTATTCTGACGAAGGCGGTTGCTGGCATTTCTTTAACTCACTCGGTGGCGGGGATTGTGAGTTCGTTGTTCATAAGGTCGCGGTTCAAACACACGGTTAATTGATAGAGAAAGGAGGTGAACAAGATGGGCGAATTCCTGAAGAAATACGGTGGGAAGATCCTTACTGGAGGCGTCGTTGCTACCTGGTTTGCTGGAATGGGTGCTGCGATCACATCGATTATTCGAGGCGATAAGCGCCAGATCAAGTATTACGAGAAGCAGGACAAAATCCAGGAGGAGCAGCTTACCTACTGGAGGAACTTGAACGAGAAGGAGTCTTAATGGCTCCTCCTTTCTTTTTCGCATTTGGAACACACTGCTTTATGAAACTAGATAAGGAGGGAAGATTATGAAGAAATTCTTCAAGAATCTCAACGCGGAAGACCTGACAAAGGGAGGCATCATCGTTGGAATTGCCAGCGTGGTTGTCGGCACTGTCGCTGAAATTGTTGAGAAGGTTCGACATGACAAGCGGGAGGATAAGCTGTACGCCAAGTTGGTAATCAAGGCCGACGAGGTGAAACCGAACTTTCCATGGTACCTTGACACGTTGAACGAGGTTCGAAACGGAGAAGACGAAGAGGAGGCATAACGTCTCCTCCTTATTCTTTCTACTAAGCATTATATTTTAGGGAGGATATTTCAATGAGCATACTTGACAAGCTGCCCAAGAAGTTCACCAGAGCGATGGGCAAGGCATGGCTGAAGACGAAGAAGGCGAGCCCTGAGATCTGTGTGATCGGTGGTATCGTGTGTGGTGCCGGGGCGCTGGTGCTGGTTGGCGTGAACACCTGGAAGCACAAGGACAATTTGCAGAAGAGTGCGAAGAAGGCCCGGAACTGGACGGAGACGCTTATCGAGGTCACCGAGGAGGAGAAGAAAAAGCTTAAGAAGAAGGACCTCAAGCGCATACAGACAAACGAGGACGGCAAGGAAATGCTGCCGGTAAAGGTCTACGTGGACCAGGCCAGCATGACCGAGAGCCAGAAGAACGCACTGTTTGCCGCAAAGATTGACTTTGCCAAGGATATTGTGAAGGCATATTGGCTGCCGGTGACGCTGGAGATCGGTTCAGTGTTCCTGATCTGGAAGGGGCGGACCATTCTTCGCAAGAATCTTTCCGCGATGACTGCAGCCTATGCGGCAATGGCTGAGGCCTATCGTAAGTACAGGCAACGGGTTGCGGACCGGTATGGCAAGGACGTGGACGAGGAGTTGGCGCTTGGATATTCCGTCGAGGAGCATGTTGACGAGGATGGGAATGTCGAGAAGGTTGTAAAGATGAAACCGGACGGCAATCTCAATCCCTACGGTTTCTTCCTGAACGAGGGATATTTCAACGAAGCTATTGGTGAGTGGTTTTGGCACAACGAGGCCTGGGCCAGGAAGAGCAAGCTGGAGAAGCTTCAGATGATCAGACAGGAGCAAGACACCGCGACCTGGGAGCTGCGGACCATTGCATACTGGCGACTGGAAAATACAATGCTCAGACTTGGTGTTGACCCAAAAGAAGCAGCAAAATTTCATGATATTGGCAAAGTCTGGAAGGAAGGCGCTGACAACGTGGTAGAATTCTGCGTGCTGGAGGGCGAAGACCAGTTGATGGTTAACAAGGGCTTTACCGACTCCTATTGCAGCCAGGCGGACTGCTACATCAACCCCAAGGGCGCTGAGTACATTGGATATATCGACGCTGAGCTGGAAAAGTACGACCGGCGGTATGGCAGACACGCAGACGGAGACGCGCCGTATCGGTCATTCAATCTGGAGGCAGACAAGCTGATTCGCCGGTATAACAAGGAGAAGGCGGAGCAGCTGATATTCAACAATATGTCGGATCGTGCCAAGCGGAAGATGGCAAAGATTCCGCTTCGGTATGACTGATTGAATTAACTGACTGTGGGCGGTGGATATTCTCTGCCGCCCATTACAATTTCGACTAAGTAATGAGGAGGGCTTTAGCAATGAATAAGATTATATTTACATTGATTGGTATCATCATCGGCGGGGTTGTTAGCGGCGTGTTTGTTGGGACGAGCTGTGCGAAGACTTATAAGAAGAAGATCGACGAGCTGACCGAGGAGAACAACCAGCTTTATAGCGAACTGCATCAGAAGAAGCGTGAGGATATTCGCGAGCGTGAGAAGAAGGCCCGGGAAGCCGAAGCGGAGGTGAACAATTCTCTTGAAATGCAGCTGGTGCAGGCGCGGGAGGAGAAGCGCAAAACCGCCGAGATGGTGAAGGAACATGGATATTCTGCAGAAGAGGACGGGGAGGAGGATGATTATGACGTTGACGAGGATGTGGAATTTGACGACCCCTTCGACGAGGGGGAATCTGTGGTGGTGAAGAAGCCGGTTGAGAAAAAGACGCCGGCGTTCTCCATGATGAGTCAGGCGGATTACGAGCAAGACTTTGAATATCGGGACGCCGAAAACCTGGTTTATTATCAGGAGGATCATGTGCTGGCAGACGAGTTTGATGACAGAATCGGAAACGCTGTTGATATTGTCGGGGAAGAGGCTCTGAAACAGGCCCAGGAGACCGATCAGGATTACCTGTATGTACTGGACGAAGTGGAGGACAAGATGTATGAAATCGAGATCAACCACGAGGACAGTTATTACAGGGATATTGTGAGAGGTGGAGTGATATGACAGAAGTAAGTTTAAGAGAACTGGTATGTGAAATCAGGCTAATGGAAGAACTCGTGAAAAAGCTCAGCGTTTTTAACGAGCAGGAGGGCGGTTTTAGAACCTCGATAGAAATATCAATAGGCGAAGCTAGACTTGCCCAAAGATGTATACAATCCTATATGGACATTTTGCTCGATCAGAAAGTTAAGGCAGGTGAGTATTAACAATGAGCATGCGACTAATCACAGGGCCAAGGTGTTCCGGCAAGACTACGACATTGATGAAAGAATCCGCGGAAACCGGCATTCCTATTATCGCGCCGAGCATGGGTATGGCGAATTATATTTCAATGCTGGCTAAAGAGTGGGGGTTGGACATTCCAGAGCCGACGAGTATCAACAAGGTGGTCAACCGAGGAGGACGGCCTGGGGAGTATTTGATCGATGAGCTGGAGATGTGTCTTAGGCAGCTTGGGATCGACCCGGTTGCTGCGACGATGTGGGATGGATCGGATATGAAAGCGAGGGATTTGGATTGAACTTATATTTTCTGGACAAGGAGAATAAGCAACACTTGGTTGTGAGAGACGTAAGCGAAGAAGATGCGATACCAAAGATGCTGATTGACCTGTATAACCGGTATCCGAATTTCAAGAATTACTATCAGCGCGTATGGTGGGACGAGTTTCACAGGATGTGGATCGATTACGGAAGTCATACGGAGTTCTACCTGTTGCAGGAAGAGAAATACGCTCAGAATGTAGTAGAGGATCCGGCGGAGGAAGAGAAGCCGGCTTGTAATCGCCACAACAGAGATTATTGTGACATTTAGGAGGGACTAATATGGGAGATTATTTGAAGTTCACGCCGTCGAAGAACACCAATATGATTTGGCGGTATTTTGCGCCTCTGATCAAGAACAACTTCGGTACGGCGGGGCTTGTTGCGGGCTTATATTTGCGGTCTGGATGCGACCCTTATACCGGGTATGAGAATTATATCGGAGAAGAGCCTCCGGCACTGAAAGATTTCTTTCACGATAAGAAGGGGTTCGGCATATGTAAGTGGAAGAATTGGACACGTAAGCAATCTCTGTACAACTTTTGCAAGAAAGCTGAGGCACCACTTTACGATATCGCCACGCAGGTTGACTTTGTGATGGACGAATTCTCTGGCACGACATATGGGCCGGTGCTAAAGGAACTGACCGAGGTCACCAGTGTGAAAGAAGCGGCGTACCTGGTTTACGACAAGTACCTGGATATTAAGAAGCACAACGACGAAAAACGTGAGATCTGTGCAGAACTGGCGCTTAAAATTTATCATCTGTATGGGGAACCGACTGAATTGAAAATACCTGTCAAGTATGTGCAGAGCAATGGAAAGCGGGTACGCGTTCGGGGACAGAAGAGCAAAAAGCTGCCGTTCGTTCGGAAAATTCTTGGATATTTGAAGCCGGAGGAGCTGTACAGGTTTGTCCTGGTTAGCGACGACGGCAGGGAATATGCCGTGTATTTTGGAGACGAATTCGGCTATGTAAGCGCTGAAAAGACGCATGTAGTGACGAGAATGGAGGCGGTAAAATGACACTTGGCGTGCGGGATATTGTGAATGATCTGGGCGTTACGAACGTTACAGTCTGGCGGTGGATCAGTCAGGGCAAGATAAAGGCGACTATTGAGAATCGGCGCGTCGGATGGAAGATCGAGGAAGAGGAGTACGCAAAATTCCTTGAAGAGCATCCGAAGTGGCGGATGGTGCACGACGGCGAGCTGTTCAAAGGCAACGAGATCCGGGCGATGGAAGATGCACTAATGAATGTGGTGGCCAAAATTGCAGCCGAGAAAAGCGTTGTAAAGGAGGAGATTCGCTGCGAAGAGTACATGGAAGGTTTTAACCGGGCTATAAACGATATTACCTTTGCAATCAACAAGGAGATGCTAAGGAAAATGCCGGAAGAGGAGGTGAAAACCGCATGAAAAAATGGACAATTGAAGGGCGTATAGTTTTCAGGGTACACGATTATATTTGTGATGCGGAAGATCCGGACGAGGCTCTTGAGAATCTGTTGAAAGATGACTTCTTTGACAATACTGTCTCGACGTATACGTTTGATAAGGTTGAAAGCGAAGAAGTCGCATCCTAAACACAGCCTCTTATGGAGGTGAATCATAATGATTCGTAATGAGATTGATGTCGACGTAAGTTACACGCTGGACGGCTTAACAAGGGAACAATACTTGGCTTGCCAGGACTACTTGTGTGCGACGAGGGAAAGGGATCGCCGATTATTCGAAGACGAAACAACTATGAGAGATGTCGTCCGTTTTCACGGTAACATGTCTTATGATGGTAAATCTTATTGGATAGTCGTATATGCGAATACCGATAACTTGGATATCAAACGAGAAGTGGATGGCGAGCAATTTGATATTGCCGAAGCGTACATGCGACTGCGGGAAGGCATTAAAGCATTGAAGGACGTTATGAAGGATTTGACTCAGATTTGTGAAGAGCTCTAACAAGAGCTCTTTGCTTTTATATTTTCATGTGCCAGTGTTGCAATGGGCGAGACAAAACGGTCTTAAAAACCGTGACGTAAGATACATTGCCGGTTCGAATCCGGTCTGGCACACCACTTTATATTTTTAAGGAGGGCTAAACCATGATGAATTCTAACAACGTTTTTGCTTCTGCTGCCAGGACCGCTGCAAACATGACCGTCACTGAGAATGGACACGCTGCTGCCTCGACCACAGGATCGGCGCTTCTGGACCTGTACGGGCAGGTGGGCGCCCTTCGGGGACAAGACGAGAAGCGGATTTGCCAGCTGCTGGATTTGGCGGTGGCTGAGGACCGGCTGCTTGCGACCAAGATTATGTTTTACGCTCGGGACTGCCGTGGAGGGACCGGCGAGAGGGAAGTGTTCAGAACGCTGCTTAAGAGGATGGCCAAGATCAAACCGGCTGCCGTAGTGAATAACCTGGAGCTGATACCGGAGTTTGGCAGGTGGGACGATTTATATTCCATTGTAGACCCTGAGGAGTTTGGAGATGTAGCGATTCATGTTTGGGATTTCATTCAGAAGCAGCTGATGAAGGACGAAATGGCACTTGTTGAGGGTAAGCCGGTTTCCCTGCTCGGCAAATGGCTCAAGAGCTGCAACGCTTCGTCGAAGGAGACAAGGAGGCTGGGCAGGATGACCTGTGAGCAGCTTGGATATTCTGAGAAGGAGTATCGAAAGCTCTTGAAGTGGTTGCGGGATCGGATACGCATTGTCGAGAGTCAGATGTCCGCAGGGGAGTGGGGCGAGATCGAGTATGATAAAGTTCCTTCGCGGGCCGGAATGATCTATCGAGGTGCGTTCAGGAAGCATGACGAGGAGCGCTATAACAATTATATTCGTTCGGTGGAAAAGGGCGAGAAGAAAATCAACGCCTCGATGAACACGCCTCAGGATTTGGTGCATGCGTATGGCAGCGGATGGGATATGAAAGACGAAGATCCGACCATCGAAGTCATGTGGAAGAATCTTCCAGACTATGTGAAGAGCGACGAGAATGTCCTCTGCATGGTGGATACGTCCGGCTCGATGACTGGTCGCCCGATGGAAATCTCTGTTGGGCTTGGGATGTACTTTGCCCAGAGGAATACCGGAGCGTTTCACAATCTCTTTATGACGTTTGAGAGCGAACCGCATTTCTTCGAGCTGAAGGAAGAGCTGAGCTTTCATGATAATCTTGAGCGGGCTTACGATGCGCCTTGGGGTGGATCCACGGATTTGAACAGGGCATGTATCTCTATGCTTAGGCTGGCACTTGAGAAAAAGGTTCCTCAGCGGGATATGCCGACGCGGTTGGTAATCATCTCGGATATGGAGATTGACAGTGCTTGTCCGGCTCACAAAATGTGGGACCCACAATTTGGCATTTATGTATGGTCTCGCAACGCAAACGACTTCTCTGATATTCTCCACGTAGATGAGTTGCGCGAGATGTACGAGCAGGCGGGTTACAGGATGCCTCAGATGATTTACTGGAATGTGAACAGCCTGGACAACCACTTCCAGACTCGCTCGGATGTGCCAGGAACCATGCTGGCCAGTGGGTCAAGTCCGAGGGTGTTTGAGGCTGTGATGGCCATGCAGGATTACCAGGCGACGCCGTATGACGCGATGCTGGAGGTTCTGAATGGGGAGAGATATAAGGAGGTGAAGTGACTGTGAAGCGGGTGTTTATGTTTGTGCTTCTCATCGCTCTGATTGCCGGTCTGTCGGGTTGCTCTTCAAAGGGCGACTCGGCAGATGATATTGAGGCGAGGAAGATTTGCAATTTTAAGAAGATTTATAATGATGTGGACGTTGGAATTAACCGTAAGGATGATATTTTCGTAGACACAACGACGGGGGTTATTTATTTCAGAACATGGCAAATAGACGGTTTTACACCTCTGTACAACGCCGATGGATCGCTCAAGATTTGGGATAAATATAAGGAGGGTTAAAAAATGAAGCTTGGAGACGCGTTCAATGCTGTTTGGAGAAAATTCATGGAACTCGAGAAAAAGATCGATGATATTTTTAAATACATCAAAGACCGGGATAACAATAAAGACCGTGAACTAATTTGCAGATACAGAATGTGCTTGAATAGCAATCTTGAATATGTCAAACACGATTTCACAGATGAATCGCAGGCGTTGTTCAAGGTCTCTGATACTTTATGTGAAATCGGCGCGTTTCTGAAATTCGGTCCCTGGGATATTTATCCTGAAGAGATGACAGAAATTAAAAAATGTTTTGGAAAACTCAATGAAACATACTGTGAAAGATATTTGAAAGTTAACGGAGTGTTTTCTCCTTGCTATTATGAGTGGAGAGAACTGGCAGGGGAGGTGAAGTGAAGATGCCTAAAATGATCAAGCTGCATCATTACCTTAGCGGAAATAGTATTTGGTTGAATCCCGATGCAATTATTTCTGTTGTTGACGAGACTGCTAAAACACAAGGTACCGGGGTATATACTTTTGCTGGTGAACCACTAGCTTATTCTGTCGCAGAGACGCCGGAGACGGTTGTGGAGATGATTGAGAAGGCATGTAATCCTTTAAATTCTTATACATGTATAGCGCCTGATAGTATTAATTGGGCTGTGGAAAAGTGAAAGGAATGAGAAGCGTGTTAAACAAGAAGCTAAAAGACAGAATTAACGAACTGGAACTTGAGCTCCGGTCGACAAGGAACAATACAAGCGAAAGCTATGAGCGAATCTATCACGTTAGCAAATTATTGGAAGAAGCAACCAAACTCGTTGAGGAAAAGGACAGTCAGATCAAACAACTTACAGCAGATCTGGATATTTTGAAGAGTGAACGAGAGGAGATTCGCGAGAAATGTGAAAACGCAGTAGACAAAGACGCGCTACTACAGCTGTACATGATGAAGAATCATGACCTGGAAATGCAAATCAACGATTTAAGAAGCAGACTGTCAGAAGAAATAAATCTTAATTCTTCCATGCTGTTAAGACAATCAGTATACAATATGTCATCATGTAACCAATCCTATGGCACATTTTTTATGAATACGGTCTGATGATCGAGAAGAAAACAACGCAGATGATACGCTTAAGATTTGGGATAAGTATAAGGAGGGTTAATCATGGAGATCAGCACTGAGATCAATAAGGTTTTTGGAGAAGAGATGGCAAAGATATTTGCGAATAAAATTTCCGAGGAAGAGCTTGAGAACACTGCTCGGAAAATTTGGAACGACATGAACTTGGAAAAGAGAAGCTGGAGTGGTTCAAGAGAAGAGCCTGAGATAGAACGTTTAGTGAAAGAGCAGATTGTGAAGCGGCTGTATGAGAAGATCGAGTCGATTCTGAGTGAGCCACTTAACGACGAATTGCTTGAGACAAAGGCACGAAACATGGTGGAAACAGCCAGAAAGATAGGCGAGGAAGCCATCATAAAAGATATGGCTAACAATATGGCAAAGAATGTGCTGTCTGTTTATAACCGCGATGAGAGTATAGTTCAAAAAGTTATACAGGAGTTAAATATTAGAGCCAATAATGGATGGAGGTAAAATAACATGAATAACAGCATGGCTGAGAAAATGACTGAAAAGTGCATGGTGTTTTGGACGGCATTGTTTAAGATATTTGACGAACGGAGGTACAAGCCGAAAATCGACAAGGACTCCTATTCCTACTCGTATGCTCTGGACGATCGATTTGACCTGAGGGGAAGCAGCGATCGGATTTGGCTGGTTGACAAGCGGAACGGGCGAGCGCAGTGCATACAGAAGGACGAGCAAGTAAATGATGAGTTTCCTTATACGAAGATATTGGACAAGTATCTGAAGCTGTCGGTGCTAGGAGATTTTGTTGAGAAGGAATGAAAAATGAAGACAGTTGTTGTTCTGGATGGGGAAGATTTGAGAAGAATTGTTGCCAAGGTATTCGAAGTCGATCTATCCAAAATAGAATTCAGTATAGACGGCGATTACAGCTGCAACTGGGTTGACGGTCTCGCCTGTGACGTTGAGACAGAGACAGACAAGGTGGTAGAATGATACTTTATATTTGTGACGGAAAAGATCCGAAATGTTCTGGAAACCCAGGATGTATGGAAGAAGATTTTTGTTATTATACATCCAATCCGGAGCACGCCAGGTATGGAAGAATCGAGGGCAATGCCAAGTGGTATCGCGAAAGATTTGTAGACTATGGATGTGACGATTTTTACAAGGATGGTTTGATGGTCGAGAAGAAAAGGTGGTGATATTCGCGGGATAAGCAAGCCTTCTTATGAAAGATATTCTTAAAGGAGGTCTACAAATGAAGAACAAGATTTGGTTTAGCATGGAGAGAATGAAAGCTAGAATCAAAGAGGCGCTCGGTTTGAGACTGACACCCTGGGAAGATTTCGTTATTGAGATCGGGCTCGATTGAGCTCGGTCTTATTTTTTTAGCCGATTACAGCAATTATATTTTTGAATTTAATATCGACTAGTAAAGGAGTAATTTAGTTATGAAGAAGCAGATGAGCATTTATAGCTACGAAAAGAAGCAGTGGGTTTCCACGGACAACTTTGGAAGCGGATACAGGAAAGTGGATTATGTTCTGCTTTCCTGTAAGGAGTTTGAGAAGTTCCAGAAGGAAGCTCAAAAGGGTTTCGATAAGTGGTCTTTCATTCTCGAAAGCGGTTTTATTAGCACCCTTGATATTATCCGCTGTCTGTGCCAAAGTCCTGATCTTCGCAATACGTGGGACAGCGTTTTAAGAAGCAACCGACTTTATGTTGACCAGAAGCTCAAGAACTCTGGATATTATTCGTACAAAGACCGGAATGTGTATAAAGACGGTTCTGTCTTCTGGAAGATCGACGAGATAGAACACTGTTTTCCTGATATTCGCAGTCAGATAAATGTGTTTGTCGACAAGTATACGCCCAAGGAGGAGTACTGGAACGGCGAAGTGATCAGCTTGTATTATGGATATTCACGAGAGAGGTTCTTTGTCGAAGAGGTACGTAAGAAGAAGGCCGAAGAAGACAAGCGGATGCGTGAACTGGAGGAAGCTGCTGAGATTGACGTAGATGCGCTCATGGACGAGATATTTGAACGGGCGAAAGTAAGAGGAGGCCATATAGGAAGCATTCTCGATGAAATGGCCGCCAATAATGATATTCCGAGGATTGGATTTGGAGGTGAGACAGAATGAGCAAATTAGTGAGCCTGGACCAGATTGTTGTAGTGCCTATAAACGACGAGGCAGAGGGAACGTCCTACGAGATGCAGATGACACTTGAGGAGTTCTTCAATAAGTTTTTTGAGGGATTCATGCCGGAGGTGATTGACGCAGTACCAGTGAAGTGGCTTAAAAATATGGAAATGGACAACGATGGGAAGCTGGGGAAGGCAGCCGGGCGTATCAGGAAGGCGTGGGAGAAAGGTGAAAAAGAATGTTGATTATTAAAACGATTATAGGTTCGTGTTTCCTTATCGGATTGATAATGATCATTGGCTCTTGGGTTGGCTTTATAATCAATAGTTTTAAGGAAGGAGAGCCAGGTTGGGGATTCTTTGGTCTCGGGATATTGCTTGTGTCATTAGCTTGGCTCGCTACACAGTTTATTCAGTGAAGTTGGGAGGAAGTATTATGGATATTCGTTTTACTAATCGGTGGGGCGGCTTCAGCATGAAAGAGCTTGAGAGAATGCTTTGGATGACCGAGTACTATGTAAACCAGGACGATCTGACTTTTGATCTGCGTGGGGAGATTAGAAATGAGATCAGACGAAGAGACTTGTGGGATGATTAACAAAGAGGAGGCTATTTGTGATGACAACTTTGTATGATATTGGCGGCAACATAAAAATCACGCTCGACGGGAAGGTTATTGGATACAGCACGTCAAAGGATGGAGACAGTTATACCATCGAACTGACCGACCCTGCTCAGGGAGGAAACAGAGTATATTTAAGTACCGAGAATTTAAAAGGAAGAAGCTCGAAGATGGACGTAGATAAAAAACCATATGAACCGTATGACTATTTTATGGATCCGCTTGGGATTATGGGGTGAAATTGATGAGAATCCTTGTTGATGAGATGCCGAAGAACGCAAGGAGATGCATGTTTGGATGGTTCGACAGACCTTGGAATCGCTGGAAGTGCAATTTAGGAGACTATGTGCCAGAGGATTGTCCTAAAACATGCCCATATCTCGTGAAAGGAGTGGTTGCAAATGAGCTGGCTGGCGAAGATGATGGAGAAAAAGAGACTGGAGAAGCTGCGTCAGGAGACTTGGCATAGCTGGGGAGCCGGTGCGTTTCTTAATGACAAGCGGGGTGGCGTGCTGTGGAGAGCGTATGACTATTCACACAGCCATCCTGGCATCAAGAAGTGGCTGAGGAAATGTAGTAATCGGCGGTTCAGGCGGCGGAAGAACGAATACTGGCGGGAGGATACTTTGCAGCGGAGTCAGCATAAGAAGAGTTTTGATTTGTGGTGGGAGTTGTGGTAGGAGGTAAGAATATATGAGCGTAACAATCGTGCATGGAGATATACTTGATGCTGACGAGAATCTTATCGTGCACCAGGTGAATTGCAAAGGCGTTATGGGCGGAGGATTGGCAAAACAGATTCGTGAGAAGTGGCCCAAAGTGTATGAAGAGTATAAATGGTGGTGTGAATTCGTTACTGCCAACAAGGATACAGTAACATACAAAAATGGTTTACTTGGCAGAACTCAATATTGCCAGGTAAAACCTGACAAGTGGATCATAAACTTATTTGGGCAGGAAGACTATGGACGAGAGAAGGGCAAAGTTTATACCGATTACGACGCTGTAAAGGAGTGTCTGCTGAGTATTGCCGGAACTGCTAAACGTCTCGGCTTTACTATCGCAATTCCTCACGGTATGGGATGCGGATTAGGTGGCGGAGATTGGCAAGGCGTCGTGCTGCCGATGATACTGGATATTTTCGAGAATTCCGACGTGGAAGTGAAGATTTATAGGATGTGAGAGAATGAAACTTGTTCAGTTATGGCGTATCACAAAAGATATGAATGACACGGCCGTCTATATTAATCTTGACAACGTTACGTATTTTGGACCTTCGATAGACGACCCGAAGCAAACAATTATGCATCTATCAGATGGAAATAAGGTTTTAATCAAATTACCTGCTTGGGAAGTCGAGCGGAAATTAAACGATATATATTAAGGAGGTGAGAGAATGATATTCATGGATTTTAAATTGCCTCGTGACGAAGACGGAAAAACTGTTGGCTGGGACATTATTTCCATTTCGCTGGATCACATTGCGGCGATACAAGAATGTGACATGAATTGGAAACGCAGCTATATAGAGCTTGGCAGCGGGAATATTTACGAAGTTGATGGCTGCAGAGGAGACATTTTGGACGAAATTATGCAGACAATACGAGAAAGTCGTTGTTAACGTGGGCATTACATAACGAATTCTAATGGCCTTATAAGCGTTTGATATTTAGGCTTAGGAATGTATCGTCCAGATAGGTAAAACGGCTCCTAGGGGCCTTCTAGGGGCTCTGAGGGGCATTCTGAGAGGTCGTTTTGGGATTGGATGAAAAAAGGAGGGAATAAAGATGACCAAAGTGGAGAAACACATGGAACTGTGCAAAAAACTGAATGATATTTACGCGAAGAAAAACCATGACTATGGAGATTCCTTTCACGGCACCTTTGTTGAGGAAGGGATGGCGATGGCGCGGATCCGACTGTCGGACAAGTTGAATCGGTTCAAGACGCTGACAAGAGAGGATGTCAAGCGGACGGTTGAAGATGAGAGTATTACCGATACGCTCATGGATTTGGCGAATTATGCAATTATGACGGTGCTGGAGATAGAGGATGCCAAGGCAGAAGAATACGTAGACATGGGCGACGATATCTGGATGAAACGTAATAGTTAGTTTATATTTTCGCGGCGGAAACAGATGGGAAAGTGAAAAGCGAGTCGTAATTTAGGCTCGTTGTTTATATTTTCGCGATTGATGCAAAAATCTTTTGCAGAAAGGAGGTGTATGTGACTATGGTTGTGAGCAGGAACAGGGATTTGCAGCAGGATTATTTCCATTGGCTGTGCGAGATGGTGCATATCGACCAGATGGAACGGACGTATTGGCTGATTGCCAAGGACTTGCACAGCAGGATATTTGTGCCGATCATCGAGCGGGATGAGAATCGGGCGATGGACGGGCTGGAGCTCAGGGACCAGTTTCTTGAGAACGAGTGGTATGCGCGCGGCGGAGAGTTTGAATGCGATGAGTGCACAGTGCTTGAGATGCTGGTGGCGTTGGCGCAGCGGATGGACTTTGAAACTTCGGACATGGACGACGAGAATGACAGAACCGCCTATTGGTTCTGGGAGATGATTGATAATCTGGGCTTGGACGCATTTGACGACGATTCCTATGTAGAGCTGGAGGGCCAGGTTTATGTGGACAAGATTATCGATGAGTTTGTGGATCGGGAGTACGAGTATAACGGAGAAGGCGGGATCTTCCCCCTGAAGCATTGCGACCGGGATCAGCGTGAGGTTGAGATATGGTATCAGATGTCAGCGTATTTGTATGAGAGGGAGTAACATTCTCGTCGCAAGATGGGGGGATGTCGACTATCTCTTGTAAATAAGTCGTGCATTTACTTACCGCAGAACGAAGAGGAGCTGTATCAGATGAAGACATTGGAATTTGAAACAACTATTTCGGATGAAGATTATGAGGCTTTTAAAAACAATACGCTACATATTCGCGTTTACTGTCGAAAAGACAGCGACGTGTTGTGCGTTACTGTACCGAAAGAAAAGCAGGATATGCTTGACAAGGAAATGTTTAACGAGATAGCTCTGAAATATGTAAAGGACGATGAATGATGGATATTTTATCGAAGATTCAAAGAAAGCTGCACAGAACTCTTTGCAAGCATGAATGGAAGTTCGAAGAAGTTGAGAGCACAAGACAGTATCGGCCGAGAAATGCTGCTTTTGTTTATGTATGCGAAAAATGCGGATCGCACAAGGCTATTAATTGTGCTGACATAGAGGCGCTTATTAGGAAATTTGGAGAGAAAGACAATTACGATTATGTTGAAGAGACGGTTCTGCTTCCAAACGGGTATGGGCCATATAATGTGCAGTATTCAGGAAGAGATGTCGGACGCGCCGTTAAGTGGTACTGGGACCATGAAGGCGTATTGATATCTGCGTATGCCAATAAGGAGGATATAAGACAATGCGGTATACATGAATATGTCATTTAGGGCGGAACGAAGAGGAGTTGTAGAAGATGGATATTTTCGATGGAATTTGTTGTTAACGGCGGCATAACATAAGCGTCTATAATGGGTCTATAAGCGTTTGTAATTTAGGCTGAGGAATCTATCGTCGAATACCTAAAACGGCTCCTAGGGGCCTTTACGGGGCTCTGAGAGCGTTCTGAGAGGTATGGATTTGACTTGGATATTCTGTTGCTAAAAAATGAGCTATAAAGGAGGTTCAGAAATTGTCATGCGTGATTATTACAGATCATGCCCGGGCGCGGTATAAGGAACGGATGGGTATGTCGAAGAGCAGGATGGAGAAGGATGCCTTACTTGCATGGGAGAACGGCGTAAGATGGGATGAAGTAAGCGGCGGCTTGAGGCGGTATATCGACAGCCAACACTTTCAGAGCAAGATGCTGGCGGACATTCGCGTATACTGCGGAAGGGTCTATATTTTCAAGAACGGTACCCTTATAACGGTATTTGAGCTGCCGCCAAAGTTCAGGCGAAAGGGCACGGAAGAGCGTGTCAGAAAAAGGAGGGCTGACGAGGAATGACAGTAGATCTTTGGGCAGAGTTTGGAGAGTTTGTGTGCGAGCGTTATGAAGCGATATTGACCGTCGGACTGGGCATTTTGATTGTGGCAGTTATCGCCCAGTATATTATCAATTCTTCACTAGAGGAGGACCTGATCGAGCTGGTTGATCGGGTGGAAGCGCTGGAGAAATTGAACGGAATAGTCGACGAAAATACAGAGAATTCGGAGGAGAAATAGAGCAATGTTCATGCAGGGATATTTCTATTGGAGCGGAGTCGTAATCAATGTAGTCGTGTTGTTTTGGGTTCTGGTTGGATGCTATATGACGGCCAAACATTGGCGTTGGGAAAGGAAAAACAGGAAGAAATATGCGAGGAAAGAAGTATGTGGTAAGTGATGGAAAAAGACAAGTATAATGAGAAGTTTAAGCAATGGCTGGATATTTGCATGAAGTCGAATAATATAGAAAGTTATAGCGAGCTGGCAAATAAAATAGGCGTTTCCAGAAGGAGTTTATATGCATGGATGAAGGATCCGACAAAGATCAAGAAATATGTTCTTGCAGGTATGATGTATATTTTGAACGTTAGAAATATTACTCTTAATAACCTATGTTCTATGTTCGGAATAGAGTGATTTGCGACATTTTTGAAACGAAAAACCGCAAATGTGCAAAAACTTCCCATGTGAAGAAACTTCCCAAAATTGCATTTTGAGACAAATATTTGTCTCACTGAGACATTTTTGAAACGGATTTGTCTCAGCCAAAAGCCCTGTGCCACAGGCGTTTTGGGGATTTTGAGACAAAAAGACAAAAATTTTTTATATTCAGTAATAGAAATTAATTTTTATATAATGAATAAAGAGACGAAAAATTTGTCTTTTTGTCTCAACAAAGAAAAGGAGGGCAACTTTCGACATGGATTTTGTCAAAATTATCGAAAGGAGTAAGCGTGATGAGATCGAGATATTTCCTGATTTTCAGACAGGCGACGTGGAAGATCTACTTGGACGAGGCAAGAGCTTTTACGCCGTATGGAACGAGCAGGAAGGTATATGGTCTCAGAAGGAAAACGATGTTCAAAAATTAGTTGATGCTGAGATTTGGGATTATGTTGAGGAAGTAAAGAAACGCCAGTTTACTGGACGGCTGAATGTGAAGACATTGAAGAGCGATGCTTCGGGAATGTGGAATCGCTTTACGCAGTACATGAAGCGGTTTCCCGATTCCGGAATCAGTCTCGACAATAAGCTGACATTCAGCGATACAAAGGTTAAGAAAAGCGATTATGTCAGTAAGCGCCTTCCTTACTCTTTGAGCGACGGCCCGCACGATGCGTGGGATCAGTTGGTGGATACTTTATATTCTCCATCCGAGCGTGAAAAGATTGAATGGTCTATCGGCGCGATCGTCTCCGGGGACAGCAGAAAAATACAGAAGTTTTTCGTATTGTACGGTCCTCCCGGAAAAGGAAAGGGTACGATACTTAAGATAATTGAGAAGCTGTTCTCTGGATATTGCATCACGTTTGACGCAAAGGCGCTTGGGATGAGCAACGATCAGTTCTCGATGGAGGTGTTCAGAAGTAATCCGCTTGTGGCGATAGACGGAGACGGAAATCTGAGCCGGATCGAGGATAATACCAGACTCAATTCCATCGTCAGTCATGAACCTGTCGTTGTCAACGAGAAGGGTAAGACACGCTACAGCACGGTTATGAACTGCTTTCTTTACATTGCTTCGAACGACCCTGTAAAGATCACAAACGCGAAGAGCGGAATCATACGGCGTCTGATTGATATTAACCCGACTGGCAAGGAACTGAAACCGAAAGAATACGAGAAACTCATCTCACAAATTGATTTTGAGCTCGGCGCAATCGCAAAGCATTGTCTGGATGTGTATCGCGATCTCGGTAAGAACTACTATAAGAATTATGTTCCGAGTCAGATGATCGAAAAGACAGATGTGTTCTATAACTTCGTAGACGCCAACATTGATATTTTCGAAGAGCAGGAAGACGGCATAAGTTTGAAGCAGGCCTATGCAATGTATAAGGAGTATTGCGAAGAAGCGTTGGTTGAGTTCAAGCTGCCGATGTATAAGTTCCGTGAAGAGCTGAAGAATTACTTTGATAATTTCGATCAGAAGGCTCGCGTCGATGGAAAAGAGGTTCGCAGCTGGTACAGCGGGTTTAAGCGGGAGAAGCTGGAGCCTCCGGTTTTGAAGAAGGAGGAGAAGCCGCTGCCGCTGGTGCTGGATTGTACTGTCAGTTTGTTGGATGATATTCTGGCGAATTGTCCGGCGCAGTATGCCAAGGCGGATGGATCGCCGATGTATGCGTGGAGCGAGGTGGAGACGGCACTTCGGGATCTGGATACCAGCCTGGTGCATTATGTGCAGACGCAGAAGTATGACAAGCAGCTGATATGTGTGGACTTTGATATTCGCAATTCGGCTGGTGAGAAGGACATGCTTTTGAACCTGGAGGCGGCGAGCAAGTGGCCTTCTACTTACACCGAATATAGTCAAGGTGGAAACGGAATTCATCTGTATTATATTTATGATGGCGACGTCAGCAAACTGAGTGCGGTCTATGGAGACGGAATTGAGATTAAAGTATTCAGAGGGAAAGCAGCACTTCGGAGGCGGGTGAGCAAGTGTAATGATATTCCGGTTGCCCATCTGGCCGAAGGGACGCTTCCGCTGAAGGAGGAGAAGATGATTGATACATACAAGCTTAAAGATCAGGATCATTTGATTAACGCGATTAAGAAGAGTTTGAGGAAGGGTGACAATGTTGGCGGGACGAAGTGCGAGATTGATCTGATCAATAAGAATTTGAATGAGGCATACAATTCTGGGATGTATTATGACGTTTCCGATATGATGAATGACATTTTGCAATTCGGAATGCATAGTTCAAACAATGGTGACTATTGCGTTCGTGTGGTTAATCAGATGAAGTTCAAGTGTAAGGAAGCGGAAGAGGCTGAAAAGAAAGAGAACCTATCCGTCGCGGTAAAAGATAGATATGATCTTCCGATAACTTTGTTTGATATTGAGATATACCCACCAGGAATTGATAGCGAAGGAAATAATAATCCTGGTCTATTCCTGATTTGCTGGAAGGAAGAAGGCGAAGGGAAGCCGGTATTTCATTTGATAAATCCTAAGCCACACGAAGTCGAAGAACTACTAAAATTAAACCTGTTCGGATACAACAATCGGGACTACGACAATCATATACTGGAGGCGGCGAGACGTGGGTATAATAATTGGCGTCTTTACGATTTGTCAAGACGTATCATAGTTGAAAAAGCTAAGGATGCAAAGTTCGTGGAAGCCTATAAATTGTCAGGAGGAGACGTCCGGGATATTATTACGAACAAGCAGAGCTTAAAGAAACATGAGATCGATCTCGGAATAAGCCATATCGAGATGGGTATTCCATGGGACAAGCCTGCGCCTATGTCGATGTGGCCACAGATAATTGAATACTGCGAAAACGACGTCCGAGCAACTGAAGCTGTACTGAACGCTTATAGGGGAGATTTTACAGCCAGAAAGATACTTGCGGACCTTGCTGGCGGCAGCATCAACGATACGACGAACCAGCTTACAACAAAGATTATATTTGGCAATAACAGACATCCGAAACTTATTTATACGGATTTGGCAACGGGGGTGAGTAATTAATATGTTTACGGAAAGAGAAATTGAGGAGCTGGCTCCTCTTGTAGGTGAGTATGGATATTACGGAGCGTATGTGTATCCTGAGGAGTTTAGCTCTTATGGCCATGAAGACGAACAGTGGATGCCAGCTGATTGCACAAGAGATTATTGGGTTAGTACTGAGGGGCGCGTGTGGTCCGCAAAGACGCAGAAGTTCATGAAACCTAAGAGACTCGACGATCACGGGCATGTAGGAATTGCATTATGTAATGGGAAGAACAACATATCTTATAGATATTTGCATCGTCTTATAGCAGATGCTTTTATTCCAAACCCTGGCAATCTTCCAATTGTAAGACATTTGAATGACGATCCAAAATGTAATGCCGTTGACAATTTAGCTTGGGGAACGCAGAAGGACAATATGCGAGATTGTGAAGAGCATGGTAGAGCCTACAGAATGACCGACGAAGATAGGCAAAAAAGCATTGAAAAGTGCAGTATTCCTGTTACAGTAACTAATGTTAAGACAGGAGAAAAAACGCGATATAAAAGTCTTAATGATGCTGTCAGAGCCACTGGCGCGCAGCAATCGAATGCTTGGAAGGTCATGAACGGTCTGCGCAGGCATGCCGGAGGTTTTATATTTGAGAGGAGCAATGACGATGAGCGCTAATGTTATTAATGCTTTTCCAGGTTACGAGTATATACCTAGAAATGTCATTGATAAAGATCATCACAACATGTATCGCGGAATTGACTTGAAATTTGGCGGATATGTGTACTCAGAGCCTGGCATTTATACGGATGTGGCCTTGCTAGATATCCAATCCATGCACCCCCATTCTGCTGTAGCGCTTAATTATTTCGGGGAATATACCCAGCATTTTAAAGATATTCTAGACGCACGTATCGCAATAAAAAATCGGGAATACGATAAGCTTGAGCACATGTTTGATGGCAAGCTTATGAAATATTTGACCGATGACACTTTAGCAGATCAGCTTGCTACTGCGCTAAAGTTGGCTATCAATAGTGTTTATGGCTTGACCAGCGCCAAATTTGAGAATCCGTTTCGAGATTCAAGGAATGTCAACAATATTGTTGCACTTAGAGGCGCTTTGTTTATGAAGACGCTTCAGGACGAGATCGTGAAGAAGGGATATACGGTTGCTGGGATAAGGACGGACTCTATAAAGATTCCAAATGCTGACAAGGATATTATTGCTTTTTGCATGGAATTTGCAGATAAATACAGCTATAGTTTTCAGCATGAAGCGACCTACGACCGTCTGTGCCTTGTTGATAAAGCTCAATACGTTGCTGCATACAAGCGCCCAGAAGAGTGCGAAAAAATGTATGGATATATTCCAAAAGACAATGCGAAGCATTTTAAGAAGCACAGTCATCCTTGGACAACTACTGGCGACAAGTTTCAGAGGCCTTATATTTTTAAATCGCTGTTTAGTGGTGAGGCACTGACATTTGATGACCTATGTGAAACAAAATCTGCGTCAAAAGGAGAAATATATCTCGATCTGAATGAGAAGCTTCCTGACATATCGAGCTATGAAAAAGAAAGAGACCGCCGTAAGAACAACGTTTTACATCCGGATAAGCAGATGAAGCTTAATCCGGATTTTGTTGATATTTCAGATGACGAACTGGATTCTAGGATCGCGGACGGGCATCACTATGCTTTTATTGGGCGCGTTGGACGTTTTTGTCCGATAAAGCCTGGACTTGGAGGCGGGCTGCTTGTTGTGTATAGAAACGACAAGTACGATTCCGCTTCCGGTTCGATTGGGTACCGATGGCTTGAGGCGGAACAAGTCAGGGAAGTCGGGAGAGAGGACGATATTGATAGATCGTATCATAAAAAGCAGATAGACGATGCTATTAAAGCCATAGAAGAGTTCGGTTCCTTCGAGCGTTTCATAGACACTTCTCGCCCTTACGAGGACGACCGGACGAAAGCCAAGGCGGTTGATATTTCCAGCCAGGTTGACGATGAAGATACCCCATGGGATGATCTCCCACCGGTCGTTCCCTGTGGCGACGGGAAGTACAATACGTGCCTCGAATGCCCGAACTGTCAGGGCGACATCTGCAAGGCTGGATATTCTATTGCCGTGAACGGAGGTGGTGCGGCGTGAAACTAAGCATAACAAAACAGCAGGCGGAAAACTTAAAACTGGATGCAAAGACGCTCGTTGATATTTCCAGGCTTCTGGAGATGGACGGGCGTTTTAACGCGATGCCTGGAATACTCAGGAGCATTGCTTCAGACCTTCAGGAGGTTTTGGACGATGCGGACATTAGAAAGGAGGTGATGGTATGACGTATGACGAGCGTCAGGAAATTGAGGTTTACTTTGAAATACTCAGGAAAGATATTCTCAGACTGAGCCGCGGCGTCGACATGATGGAAGCGGCAATCAACAAAATGCAATGCGTGAAAAAAGAAGATGCCGATAAATGCGATTCTGAAAGCGCGAAAGAAAAATTTCTAAAACAATATTAAAGGAGAAATTCACTATGACTAACATGACTTATATTTATGACAACGATACCGGACGCTATGTGGTGAAGCAGGCTCGAATCCTGTTTCCGAATTTCAGGGGCGCTGAGCAGGATTACAACGCCCGTGGTAAGCGTAACTTCAACCTTGAGATCAGCGAGGAGCTGGCGAATGATCTGCGTGAGCAGGGTGTGAACGTGCGAGAGCGCGAGGCCAGGGACGACAGCGGTGAGACACAGTACCTGGTGAAGATCGGCGTTTACCGTGACGCGGATATTCGCCTGCTGAGTGGCCGTGCGATGACGAAGATTCAGATCGTGAACGACGATCGGGGCATGCCTGTGGCCGGCGAGGACCAGGCCGGCATGGTTGACGATGAATATTCCAAGGGGCATATCCAGAACGGCAAGATCATGCTGGAGTTCCATCTGTCCAGGAACACGAAGGTGGTCGGCAGTGCGCCTTATCTGCGGGTGGACACGATCATCATTCCGATTCGCAAGAGCCGGCTGCTGGAGGAGTTCGAGGACTACGAGGACGATACGCCTTTTGATGAGTGATAAAGATTGATATTTTCGCGGTCGCGGTTGAAACAGCCTTCTTAATAGAATAATTTAAGGAGGTTGTTTTATGAGTCTGATTAGTAAGCTTTGTGTGCTGTTTCTGGGATGGATAATCATCGGGATAATCGTTTCGGTGATCAGAATTGGTGCCATTATGATAAGGCTACAGTTGCTGGATCCGGATAATGAATCACTGATTGACGATTTCCTTGAGCGTGTCTGCGGATCAATGCCGATAATAAACGACATGCGATTCAAAGGCAGGTCTACGAAGGAAGTTAACGATCAAATCAGTTCAAAATTCGGCGGCAATCGCTTTACGAGATTGATGGAGTTTCTGGTTGATTGGCCGAGGTCATTGGCGATGGTCATACCGCCGTTTGAAGAAACGCTGCAGCTGTACAAGGACGAGTACAACCGCGGAATCAGAGTTCGGAAGGAGCCTTCATAACGAGGGCTTCTTCTTTTCGCTTTATTTTTTTGACTTCAGCCCTTGGCGGGAGTGGTGGCGGCTATCCTTTGAATCGCAACGCACAAAATATTAAAGAAAGGAGCGGATATGCTGAGTTGCTCTTGCCAGGGTTGATATTTTCGCATCTGGAACACACTCTCTAATGGAAAGGAGGTATGTTCTATGGTAATTAAAAGGGCAACTGACGTTATCAGCTACGCTGTAGACAAAATGGATGACTTTGCACGATTGGCTAAAGATGATCCCGAGAAGTTTCACACAGCATTGGTTACGCTTGTGATGCTCAACGACTCCGTAATGAGAATGGAGCGTGAGAATTATATTGCGGAAAGTGCAAAGGAGCAAGACTTTAAGGGAATTTTTAGTTCTGAATGCTGCAGGCACGGTTTTGAAATCTGGAAGCGTGAGGCCGAATGTGAGCTTAGAACTTTGGAACGACTGTTTTCAGAAGACGCGGAATAATCTGCGTCTTTATATTTTTAGGAGGTGTAATCATGTATGGCGTGCATATCACGTTTGACAATGGTCACGAGCCGGTGAGCCGGTTTCGGATGAACAGGCAGCAGTACAGCGAGGAAATGCGCAAGTGGCAGATCGAATATGATCTGGAGATCGAGCATGTGGACGAGTTTACGACAGGAGACCACTTGATATTTACAAATGCCTATGAGCGGAATACAAAACGAATAATGAAAAACATAGAAAGGGTGAAGAGCCGTGCGAAGTATTACTCGAGAGAGGCTGGTAGAGCTTGTAAAGGCCATGGGGCGCGAATTGGAGCGCAGGGCTGAGGACTTGGTTGGAGATACGGAAGGAATGACGGATTTTGATATTTGGTTGAGGTTTCCTCCGGATTCTCTTCCAACGATTGAGGTACAGCGAAGTCTTGCGAGCGAAGAATGCTTTGATGTTTTGCTTGAGCAGAATAAGTAAAAAATCGCGGTTGGAACAAACCTCTTTATAGAATAATTTAAGGAGGTAGTTTAGATGGTTATTAATCGTACGCTAGACTTACGTGCACTTCTTAGAGAGCGGATTGAAGCAATGGAAGACTTGAATTGTGAGGAGCTGTTGGAATGTGTGGACGCTTTTATATTAGCAACGACATATTTGGATATGCTTGAAGATATGAATGCAAAGGCAAAGTATTCCTCACTCAGGGATGACAAATTATACAGAATGCATTTCTATAATGTACGTAAGGAAGCACAGGCGTTTATTGACAAAATCGACCAACTGACCCTTAGAACCGACGCCGCGGAGTGATCTGCGGCTTTATATTTTCGCGGTTGAAAGTGAGACAAATTTGAAATTTTGAGACAAATTTGAAACGAAAAACCGCAAATGTGCAAAAACTTCCCATGTGAAGAAACTTCCCAAAATCGCATTTTGAGACAAATATTTGTCTCACTGAGACATTTTTGAAACAGATTTGTCTCAGCCAAAAGCCCTGTGCCACAGGCGTTTTGGGGATTTTGAGACAAAAAGACAAAAATTTTTTATATTCAGTAATAGAAATTAATTTTTATATAATGAATAAAGAGACAAAAAATTTGTCTTTTTGTCTCAACGATATTTTTTACCAAGAAATTGGAGGTGAGAATTTGCCATGCGTCAACTTTATGCCACACCAGCGTGAAGCGATTGAGAAGCTACATAGCGGAAGCATACTATGTGCCGGCGTTGGGACCGGTAAGAGCATCGCTGCGCTTGGATATTTCTACATGAAGGTTTGCGGCGGGGTACAGTGGGACCCGGTCAACGGCGAGGATATGATCGGACCGATGCTATACCCAAGGCCGCTCTATATCATCACGACAGCGAGAAAGCGCGATACCGGAGAGTGGGCGAAGGAATGCGAGCGGTTTGATTTATATTTGGATTACGAGAAGTGCGAATGCAAGATTATCATCGACAGCTGGAATAACATTCACAAGTATGAAGACGTGAAGGGCGCGTTCTTTATATTTGACGAGCAGCGGGTGGTCGGCAGCGGGGCCTGGGTGAAGTCGTTTTACAGGATCACGCGGGCGAACGAATGGATCCTGTTGTCCGCAACGCCGGGAGATACCTGGATGGATTATATTCCGGTGTTTGTGGCGAATAGGTTTTATAAGAATCGGACGGAGTTTTTGAGGCGGCACGCTGTGTTTAACAGGTTTGCGAAGTATCCGAAGGTGGACCGGTGGGTGGAGACCGGGCATCTGGAGCGGTTGAGGAGGATGATTACGGTGACGATGGTATATGAGAAGAAGACCGTTCCCCACTGGAACGATATTGTCGTCACCTACGACAAGGCGCTCTACGACCGGATCATGAACGACCGGTGGAATCCGTGGGAGAACGAGCCGATTGAGGATATTGCCCGGGCCTGTTATCTAATGCGGCGTGCAGTCAATGAGAACGAGATCCGGGCGAGGAAGCTGTTCTGGCTGGTAATTGCGCAGCATCACAAGGCGATTGTGTTTTATAATTACGACTATGAGCTGGAATTGATCAAGAAGACGTTTGGGGAGATGGAGGCGCTGGACGAGCTGAACGTTTCGCCTGAGATTCGCCATATTGATATTGCGGAATGGAACGGGCATAAGCACGAGTCGATTCCGGCATCTGAACAGTGGGTGTACCTGGTTCAGTACAACGCCGGGGCTGAGGGATGGAACTGTGTTGAGACGGACACGTTGATATTCTTCAGTCAGAGCTATTCCTACAAGATGATGACGCAGGCGGCAGGAAGGATCGACCGGTTGAATACGCCGTTTGTGGATTTATATTATTATGTGTTCAAGACGGCGGCCCCGATCGACAAGGCAATTGACCGGGCACTGCGGGCGAAGCAGAATTTTAATGAGAAGCTGTTTATGAAGTGGTGAATATGCATAAATGTCGTTTTTCGCGCTTGTTAATAATTTCGCAGTCAAAACATGCCTTATTATAGAGAGAAGGTATAGAGTTTGCGTTGTTAACGCAGATTCTTGATATTTTGGGCAGCTCTTCTCCAAGTTTTGTCATCTTCAGCAAAACGGCCCTCCTTTCATTCAAGTCCCAAATCCTTCTCTCGTTTTCTTTTGAAACGATTCAGTCGCCGACAGCAAATATGCAAATGACTTTTAATCATTGTGGCAATAACGCGGCTGGCTAATATTCGGGCACGAACAGCAATCTTTCTTTAAGTACGGCTATTACTTATATGACGTGCCTGGTTAATTATGAGACGCAAACTGCAATTCAGCTTTACGGAAGCAAGTGGGTTCGAATCCCACCTCGGGTGTACCTTTTGGTACGTGGCAAACCACGCGGCGTCTCGTTGATATTTTTGGAGGTCTGGCTTATGGGAAAGAAGGAAAGCGATTTTCAAGGCAGCTTGATTAAGGAGTTAAAGAAGAGATATGAGGGCTGCATTGTTCTGAAAAACGATCCGAACTATAAGCAGGGCATCCCCGATTTGACGGTGCTTTATAAGGATCGCTGGGCGGCGCTGGAATGCAAGCGTGGCGAGAAGGAGAAACATCAGCCGAATCAGGATTACTATGTCGAGAAGATGAACGGAATGAGCTACTCGGCATTTATATTTCCGGAGAATAAGGAAAGCGTGCTCCACGATTTGGACGCGCTGTTTAGTTGATATTTCAGGCACGAACAGCAGCTTAACCAATAGGTCGCCGGTTCGAGTCCGGTTCAGTCAGAAACGACTGGTATCTCAGTTGGATAGAGAAATTGGCAATTATTGTGCCTGGTTTACGGTAAAAGACGCGTGCAGCAATTTTATTTAAGACTTGAAATCTTACCTCCTTATCGTAGCGCGTCTTGTTTCAAACATTTATATTTTTGGAGGGCATAAATGAATTGGAACCAGCATAGAAATTTAGAGGGCAGCCACGCGTTTCTCAGCGCGAGCAAGTACAGCTGGCTGACAAAGACGAATGAAGAAATTGTGCAGAGCTATACGAATTCCTTTGCGCAGTCAATCGGAACGCTTTCGCACGCCTTTGCGGCGGATTATATACGGTTTCGGGAGAAGCTGAAGAAGAGCGATTCGCGGACGTTGAAGATGGATCTGATGCGGCGCGGGATCCCCGAGTACGCCATTGATATTCGGGCGTTCTTTCCGACGGTGATGCGCTATGTGAACGATTCCATCGATTACATGATGGATCCGGAGGTGTTGCTGTATTATTCCGATTTGTGCTTTGGGACGGCGGATTCGATACAGGTTTCAAACGGCGTGCTGCGCATTCACGACTTGAAGACGGGGACGACTGTGGCAAAAATTGATCAGCTGAAGATCTATGCCGCCTTATTCTACCTTGAATATGGACAAAAACCTGAAAGATTGAGGACAGAGCTACGAATCTATCAATCTGATGATATTCTTGTACACGAACCCGAAGTCGAAGAGATCAGGGAGGTGATGGACGCGATTGTGGAGAAGGATCGGGTTCTGCAAAAATTGAAGGAGGTTTAATCTCATGAATGACTTTGGATTCCGAGGCGTTGAAGAAGAGATTTTGCTTGCGTTGGACAGTTTGATGGAGCATGGGCTGTGTATCATCGCCCACGCGATCGGCGTTGATCCCGCGGCGTTTATCGAGCTGCAGCACGGTTACAGCGACAGCGGTATTTATCGCGGTGATATTCCGGAAATGCCCTGGGATAAGTACGATTACGGCACACCCAGGCATTCTGGGCGTTATCCGTGGGGGAGCGGCGAGAATCCGTACCAGAGAAATCTTTCGTTCCTTGGAAAGATTGATCACCTTACCAAGGCGAAGGGACCGGACGGAAAGAAGCTGTTTACGGAGAAACAGATCGCCGAATCCATGGGTATGAACACCAGCGAGCTGAGGAAGCGTAAGAGTCTTGCCAACGCCGAGGTCCGGGCCTATGAAGTGGCGGAAGCCAAGAAATTGAAGGCCAAGGGTATGTCCACGTCCGCGATAGCTAGGCGGATGGGGAAGAACGAGAGTTCTGTTCGGTTGCTTCTTGACGAAGAAGTTAACGAGCGGATGAGCAAGGCGGCGAAGAACGCAAAGTATCTGAAGGACAGGGTTGAGGCGCTGGATTATATTGACGTCGGAAAAGGCAGCGAGTATAATTTGGGATTGTCTTCGACTTCAATGGCCAATTCGCTTAAATATCTGGAGCAGCAGGGCTATACGCTGCATGATATTCAGGTGGAGCAGCAGGGAACTGGCAAGATGACCACGACAAAGGTATTGGCAAAGCCCGGCGTTGAGAAGAAGGAGGTTTACAAGAACCTCGATAAGATCGCTATGGTGACGGATTTATATTCTGACGACGGCGGAGACACTGTCAAAGAGGTCAAGCAGTACGTCAGCATTGATCCGAAGCGGGTGCAGATCCGGTATCCCTCTGACGGCGGAGCGGACATGGACGGCGTGATCGAATTGCGTCGCGGTGTGGATGATATTTCGCTGGGTCGGAATCACTACGCCCAGGTTCGCATGCTGGTCGGCGGAGACCATTACATGAAGGGCATGGCGATGTACGCAGACGACTTGCCGCCGGGAGTTGATATTCGGTTCAACACTTCAAAGCCTGATGGGACGCCGATGTTTAAGCCGGCGGACGGTGGTGAATCGGTGCTCAAGAAGGCCAAGACCGGTCAGGAGAACCCCTTCGGAGCGAACCTGAAGCCAGACGAGAAGCTGACTCGGGCGCAGCGAACTTACTTTGACGAGAACGGAGTCGAGCATCAGTCGGCGGTGAATATCGTCAAAGAGGAGGGCGATGTCGGTGACTGGGGACGGAATCTGTCGAGTCAGTTCCTGTCCAAGCAGACCCCGGCGCTGGCGAAGAAGCAGCTGGACATGGCGTATGATATTTCAAAATCCGACATGGACGAGATCGCTTCGTACACCAATCCGGTTGTCAAGGCTTCAATGCTGGAGGATTTCGCAGGTCGATGTGAATCTGATGCCGTGCACCTTCAAGCCGCAGCACTGCCAAGACAGAGCAACAAATTTATATTGCCGTTGCCGCACAACAAGGACAATGAGATCTATGCGCCTGGTTATCGGGACGGAGAAGAAGTTGTTTTGGTGCGCTTTCCCCACGGGAGCACATCGGAGATTGTCCGTGGAACGGTCAACAACAATAATAAGGAAGCCCAGCGCGTGATCGGTGATCCGGGAACGGTACTTGACGCTGTAGGCATCAGCCCTAACGCGGCCAAGAAGCTTTCTGGCGCGGACTTCGATGGGGATACCGTGCTGGTGATCCCAACGTCCGGCGTTAATATTAAGAGCAAGGACCAGCTTTCCCAGCTCAAGGGGTTTGCGGACACGATGCATGAGCAGTACAAGGGTTATCCCGGAATGCATGTTATGACGGACCAGGAGAAGGGACGCGAAATGGGCGTCGTTTCGAACCTGATTACTGATATGACAATAAGGGGTGCTTCGGATGACAAGATTGCCAGGGCATTGAAGCATTCCATGGTTGTCATCGACGCTCAGAAACACGAGTTGGACTGGAAGCGGAGCGAGCGGGAGAACCGCATCGACGAACTGAAGCAGGAGTTCCAGCTGAAGCCTGACGGAAAGTACGGCGGTGCTTCGACATTGATCTCCAGGAGCCGGTCTGAGGAACGTATCCCTGAGCGCAAGCTGAAGGCCCCCTCCAAGATGACCCCCGAGGAGAAGAAGCGGTACATGAACGGGGAGCAGATCTGGGAGGAGACCGGCAAGACCAAGACCTTTAAGGATGCCATGCCCAGCCGCATGACCAAGGAAGAAAAGGAAATGTGGAAGAGCGGCGACCCGGAGCTGCAGCGGCAGGTGCGCGCTTCGATGGCCCAGGACGGGCGGCTTCGCGTGCGGAATGTAACCGTTACGGAGAAGAGTACCAAGGGCGCTCTGGCCGAGGACGCCTATGACCTGACATCCACCGGCAACAAGGAGACGGCGAGGCCCATCGAACGGGTATACGCCGAGTATGCCAACAAGATGAAGGACTTGGCCCGTCAGGCGAGGGCAATGGCGAGAAACCAGGAAGACTGGGACGCCGATCCAGCGGCAAAGAAGAAATACGCGGCTGAGGTTCAGAGCCTGGACGAGAAGCTGGCCGTGGCGAAGAAGAATGCGCCTCTGGAACGCATGGCGCAGCGTATTGCCGGTGAGGGCATGAAGCAGGTGCTGGCCGCCAATCCCCTGCTTAAGGATGACAAGGAGCATTATAAGCGGGAGAAGGGACGCCAGCTGGACGCCGCGAGGAAGAAGGTTGGCGCTAAGAAGCTGCAGATCGGCACGCAGAGGAATCCGCTTACCGATCGCGAATGGGAAGCGATTGAGCATCATGCTGTTTCCAAGTCCAAGCTGCAGGACATTCTGAATCAGTCGGACAAGAGCCGCATTCGTGAGCTAGCATTGCCCAAGACTCATAACGGCATTGCCCCGGCCAAGATCGCAAGGGCTAAGACGATGCTGCGCAATGGGTATTCGAGAGCGGAAATCTGCGATATGCTGGACATTTCGGAGAGCAGCCTGATTCGTGAGCTCAATCTGTAAAGAATCGGTTTAACAACTAAATAGGCAGGCCAAATGTCGTTTACAAATGATTGTGTTTGTAGGCGCTTCTTTTTGGCCTGCTTTGTCTTTATAGAGGTGAAAAGATTAGGAAGTGATGAAAATTGGCGCAGACTTGGGTGACTACGCTGGACAATCCGTGGGATTTCTGGACGCACTTTGATGAGTGGAACGCGTTCGATCAGGAAAAAGGGTATTTTACGAATAATTACGTTGCAAGAGTCGCTTTGGTTTCGAGTGAAATGAGTGAAGATGAATACGAAGATGCTGTTGAAGCTGCTGTGGATGACATTGTAAGACTGAATATTACTGGAAATTACAGGAAGATTGTGAAGAAAGATTAATTATGAGCTCTGAATGAGGACAAATTGTGCTTAATTACGTTTAAATGCGTTAATTGAAGTGCAATTTGTCCTCATTTTGAACTTGTAATTACAGTTTTTGCCTGAAAATATAAAGAAAAAAGGTAACTATATGGTACCATCGGCCTGCCACCGCCATGAAAAGGGCCCTATAGGACCAGGGGAGGGGGTCAGAAAAAATACCCTACCCCCTAGCAT
>Ga0326514_10000077_pt1 | contig 58170 bp, 54 predicted proteins | sample 3_2548_0518_D_FD_203653 | JGI IMG/M metagenome (GOLD analysis project Ga0326514, IMG submission 203653) | Bovine rumen microbial communities from UC Davis, California, United States - 3_2548_0518 | ecosystem: Host-associated > Mammals > Digestive system > Stomach > Rumen | place: USA... | reverse complement strand
GATATAAAAACACAAATATCCCCTTACCTGATTAATAGTTAATCCTGATGGTCATACATATTAAATATCCATGTCACGGACTATATAGTGGTCGTTTTCGGTTCCGCCGTTGTAGTCAGCATACATGTTGTTTATGTGATCTTCTTCCGTCATGAAGAGCTGATATCTTACCTTATAGTATTTCAGCGGATTATCTTCGGCCAGATCGGCATCCTTGGCATCAAAATAATACAGCTGCAGATTATAAACGCGGGGTTCATCATCAAGAAGCTCTAAAAAGATATCTTTTATCTCATCATCATCCGGAATTTGAGATTCATCATCACAGAACAAAAGCACCTGACAATCGTAATCCATATAATTCTTAATGAATTTCCTGGCGCCGATGTCTTCGACAGGATACCCCTTATATGACCTTTGGTTAGCCTGGCGGATGACATAACTTGAGCATGGGAAACGGCCGTCTAGAACACGGTACAATTCGTCATAGATATCTTCCTCATATGCAATGGCAAGATAATTGGTGTAAAGCTCTCCTTTTTCCTTCCACAAGCTGATATAAACGTCCGGGTACAATTCAGATTTGACTTTGACTACACTGTAATCAGTGCCGGTTAAGACCTGCTCCGGATGACCGTCAAAAGTAAATGTGTCTTCGGGGAACGCATCGCTGAGCTTCTTTATCCAGCCGTTCTGCTGCATCTTTCCTATGGGTGTGCAGGAGGAAAGAAGCATGACTGACGCAAGTAATGCTGCTGCAATCCGTATTGACCTGACTCTGTTCATAGAATAACCTTTCCGCTTTTCATGGTAGTTATATCCCTCATACAAAATGCATTATATCATCCGGTTGACACTCTAACAGTTGTTAGGTATTATTGCTCTAACAATCGTTAGAGAGGTTTTAGCTATGACCACAAAAGAGAAAATAATGGATGTAGCACTTCATATGTTCTCTGAAAGAGGCTATGAAGCAGTATCGATAAGGGATATTTGCGGTGAGGTCGGTATTAAGGAAAGCACGCTTTATTATCACTTCAAAAATAAGATGGATATCCTTGATTCGCTTATCGCTAAGTTCAAAGAGCATATAGAAGGACTGTTGATCCACATAGATGAGATGCCTTCCGGTAAGACAAAGAAAAAGAATGCCGGAAGCACGGATATCATTGATTCATACATGATGGACAGTTATCTTTTCGATCCTTTTTGCAATCTCATGATAAGGCTGATGATGATCGAACAGTTCCATAATGAAGAAATGCGTGCGCTTTACGAGAAGACTATGTTTACCAACCCTTACGATATCTATCTCAGAGTATTCAGAATGCTTGCTTCCCAGGGTGCTTTCTCGGAATCCCAGGTTGATGCTATCGTCCGTCGGTATCACGCATATATGACTATGCTGACATATAGATATCTTCTTAACGGCGAACTTACTGAAGAGAGAAAGAAAGCGTACAAAAAAGAAGTTCATGCATTGATGAACGGCGGAGTTATATGAAGAAGATAGCTATGTTTACCATGGGCACCAGAGGTGATGTCCAGCCGTATATTATCTTATCCCGCGCACTTATGAATTCCGGCTTTGATGTAATTCTGGGGTCGCACCCGTGCTGGCGTTCCCTGATAGAATCCTATGGTGTGCATTTTGAGCCGGTCGGACCGGATATTGATATTGAGGCAGAAGCTGCTGCGATAAGAGGCAAGTCATCCAATGCGGCACTCAGCATGATCAGGTGTATGAACTTTATAATGAAGATCATACGTGAATCTTCAAAAGAGGTATATGAACTCTGCAAGGGCAGGGATCTGATCGTTGTGACACACAGTAAGATGGGTGCTGTCGAAGCAGGCATATTAGGGATTCAGACGGTGGATGTTTCTCTTCAGACAGAGATGATCCCTGAGAAGAATAAGCCTGTAAGTTTTAAGGACAGGCTCATCGGAAAAATGATAGGAAAACAGATCGACAAACCATTCAATAAGATCCGCAGACAATATGGTTTAGGACCCATGAAAAACGGCGATGAATTAAGGTCTGATAAACTGAATCTGATCCCGATAAGCAAATATGTCGTAGAGCGGAGCCCGTACTGGGAAGATAAGAATATACTTACCGGTTACTGGTACGATGAAGAGCCGGAATATATTCCGGACGGCAAGCTTGCAGGATTCATCAAAGAAGGTGAGAAGCCTGTGATCCTCGCACTAGGTGCGATGTCATTTGAGGACAGAGCGGATAAGGCTAAGCTCGATATGTTTGTTAACGCATTCCAAAAGACCGGCTGCCGCGCTGTGATCCAGGGCTTCCAGAAAACACTTCAGGATTATGATCTTCCTGATACCATGATCGCATGCGGGAGTGTGCCGCACAGCTGGCTGTTCAGGCAGGGAAGCTTTGTTATTCACCACTGTGGTTTTGGTACTACGGCAGCATCAATGATCTACGGGATTCCGTCTATACCTGTTCCACATGTTTTAGATCAGCTGGGTTTTGCCATGCAACTCGAAAAGTGCGGCGTGGCAACAACTCATATAGATGCAAAAGACCTGTCTGAAGAAAGACTGGTCAAAGCCATTGAAGAGATGAAAAAAGACTACCGGCACAGGAAACACAATGCAGAAGAGATCTCTGAGAAGATCCGCACTGAAGGCGGAATTAATGAGGCGGTAAGGCAGATAATCAGAATAACCGGAGAGCCTAATGCTTGACAGATCTGGTTTATCGGGTTGAACTCAATTTGGTTTAACACATTAAACCAAACAAAGTTGAGGTTAGTGAAATGGAAGAAGACGGCTACTGCCATTGCTATTACGACTGTTCTGCTCTTTGTAAGCGCAGGATGCGCACTTAATTCAAAAACGGGTGTTACCGGCGAACCCGAAGTTACAGAAACGGAAGTTACTGAACCGGAGATTACAGAAACTGAAATTACAGAAACAAAAGCAACAGAGGAAAGATCCGAAGGATACGAAGGCGGCCGGACTTGGAAGCTCGATGTAGACGGGCCCAAAGATTTCGCTGCATTTGCAAAGGCACTTATCGGCGTCCCCTATTCAGAAGGCGGCGATTACCCGGATATCGGTCTTGATGGAATAGGCCTGGTAACGTATTGCTACAAAGAATACTACGGTTTATCCGTTCCGTTTGACGTCGAAGAAATAACTCTTGGAGTTGATGGCGCATATGACTCAGTATCGGTAAGTGCAATTCAGGTCGGTGATGTAGTAGTTTATGACTCCGGTAACATTGCAATATACGTCGGTAACGGAGAGGTGGTTTATGCATCGGAAACTGAAGGCTGTGTTTGTTCCGGTACCCTTACCATGGAGGACATCAGCGCAATAATCCATTACGTTGATTATTCCATTTCAGACATAGGCGTCGGATAAGTAATTAACCCTGCGCTTTCATCTTAAAGAATCTAATCAAATAAACAGGCGCGAAACTCCGGGAAGTCGTGCCTGTTGTTTTATCTCTTTATTTTCTGCTATATTCTTCGCCGCAATGAGGGCATCTCGATCCATATACTCTGCCAATGTGAGAACCGCAATGAGGACATCTTACAATGATGAAGTTAAGGATGATTCCTGCCAGGAAAGCAATTGCGCCAAGCACAAGGCAGATGTTCATCATCACTTTGTTTCCCAGAAATGCCAGGGAAGACATAAGGATGACGATACCAAGCATCATGACACCAACACAGATCCAAGCCTTTGCATACATATTTTTCATTTTCAGCAACTCCTTAAATATCTTGATAGCATAATAATGCACTAAAGATGTGTACTCTTTATGTACTGTTAATCGCAATCTGCGAAATATATGATGTTAAAGTAAAACTGCCTGAGGGAATCCTCAGGCAGCTTTATCTTTGACAATAGTTCCGTTTATCTCGTTAGGTTTTAACTGCAGGATGAAGATCCGATGAAATCGCTGCACGATGATAATGCAATTATTATGATTATAAGAGCTAACGCCACATAAACACAATATATGATCATCAGGACAAGGCCGAATTTGCTTTTACTGTATTTAATGCGGACTACGATCATGAGCGCAATTCCGGCTATCATGGCAGCTGACGGAATAAAACTAAACATTGTAATTAAATAATAATTTGGAATGGTTCCGAGGTTTTCCGCCACCCCCATAATAATGCAAGCTGCCAAAGGTATAACAACTCCCAGTATGAGTGAGATGACACAAAGTTTGGTGGCCTTTTTCTGCTCTTGAGGACCATAGGTTCTGCCGCGCTTCGGTGCCGGAACCTGCTGTTCTGATACAGGCTGCTGATTGACAGGTGCCTGTTGCATCACGGGCATCGCTGCCTGAACATTTAAAGGTTTTCCGCAGACTTTGCAAAACTTTTCAGTATCCCCAACCTGTGTGCCGCAATTGGAACAAAACATATGCAGTCTTTCCTTTCTTTACAATATGAGCATTTCAACTTTTCTGGTTTATAAGCAATCACTCTCTCAGACAAGGTAATTATATCATCCAAGCAAAGAACTCATGATATAAAAAGCTCCTGAATGATCAGGAGCTTTTAAAGTTTATGTGTCTGTAAGATAGTAATATTGTTTGCGAGCGATTTCCGCACAAGCGTAGCGCGGAGGACTTTAGCGAGCAAATAATATTACTCGTACTCTACTGTAGCCGTCGGCTTCGGCGTGTAGTCGTAAAGGACTCTGTTGATGCCGGGAACTTCGTGGGTGATGCGGTCTGTGATGTGGCACATGAGGTCGTAGTCGATAGGTTCAACAGTACACTTAACTACGTCTGTTGTGTTGATCGCACGGACGATGCAGAGCCATTCGAAAGCTCTCTTGCCGTCCTTGATGCCTGTGGACTTAAAGTCGGGTACAACCGTGAAGTACTGCCATACCTTGTCTGCAAGGCCGGCCTTTTCGAATTCTTCTCTGAGGATTGCATCAGATTCTCTAACTGCTTCGAGTCTGTCTCTGGTGATTGCACCGGGGCATCTTACGCCAAGTCCGGGACCGGGGAAGGGCTGACGGTAAACCATCTTGCCGGGAAGACCCAGTGCGGAACCTACTACGCGGACCTCGTCCTTGTAGAGATACTTAACGGGTTCAACGAGTTCAAAATCGAGTTCCGGGGGAAGACCGCCAACGTTGTGGTGAGCCTTGATGCCCTGTTCACTCTCAAGGATGTCAGGATAGATGGTACCCTGTGCGAGGAAAGCGATGCCGTCAAGCTTTGCAGCTTCTTCAGCGAAAACCTTGATGAACTCTTCGCCGATGATGTGACGCTTCTGCTCAGGATCTGTTACACCTGCGAGAAGGTCTAAGAATCTGTCAACTGCATCTACATAAATGAGGTTGGCACCAAGCTCGTCTCTGAAGACTTTGCATACCATCTCGGGCTCGCCCTTGCGGAGAAGTCCGTGGTTTACGTGAACACAAACGAGATTCGTGCCGATAGCCTTGATAAGGAGGGCTGCGACTACTGAAGAGTCAACACCGCCTGAAAGCGCGAGGAGGACCTTTTTGTCTCCTACCTGTTCCTTGATAGCCTTTATCTGCTCATCGATAAATTGATCAGCCTGAGCTTTTGTTGTAATTCTTTTTAGGGATTCCGGTCTAACGTCTGCCATAAGCAAAGCCTCCTGATGTATAAAAATTCCACGAAAACATTTTACAATATTGTGAAGAAGTTTGGGTATTGAAATGATACAATCAGGCATAAGTTTTTTATGACACAGGAGATTATTAGTATATGCGTAAGACAAAAATCATCTGTACTATAGGACCTGCATCGGATAACGAGGAAACATTATCCAAGATGTGTGAGGCCGGAATGAATGTCGCAAGACTGAATTTTTCACACGGTACACATGAACAGCATCAGGAGAAGATCGACCTCATCAAGAGAGTTAGATCAAAGCTTAATCTCCCTATCGCCATCATGCTCGACACAAAGGGACCCGAGTACAGGATCAAGACATTCAGAGACCACAAGGTCGTATTAGAGGATGGTGCTACATTCACTCTTACAACTGATGAGATCGAGGGCGATGAGACACGCGTCTCAGTTACATATAAGATGCTTCCCCAGCAGCTTGTTCCCGGTGACAGAGTCCTTATCAATAACGGACTTGTTATCCTTGAAGTAAGAGAGATCAAGGGAGCTGACGTTATCTGCGAGGTTATCGTAGGAGGCGTTCTCTCAGACCAGAAGTCAATGAACTTCCCGAACAAGGTAATGCAGGGCGACTTCTTGAGCGAGCAGGATAAGAGCGACCTTCTCTTCGGTATTGAGAACGATATCGATTTCGTTGCTGCTTCATTCGTATCCAGAAAAGAAGACATGATCGAGATGCGTGAGTTCCTCGACAGCAACGGCGGTGAGGACATCGAAGTTATTGCAAAGATCGAGAACCGTGCAGGCGTTGATAACATCGATGAGATCTCCGAGTACTGCGCAGGCATCATGATCGCAAGAGGTGACCTTGGCGTTGAGATTCCGTTCGTTGAGGTGCCGAGCGTTCAGAAGCAGCTCATCAAGAGATGCAGGCTTTTGGGCAGAAGAGTTATCACTGCAACAGAAATGCTCGAATCCATGATCAACAATCCGAGACCGACAAGAGCCGAGATCTCTGACGTTGCGAATGCCGTTTACGATGGTTCTTCCGCAATCATGCTCTCAGGCGAGTCAGCTGCAGGCAAGTATCCTGTTGAAGCAGTCCAGACTATGTCTCAGGTTGCTGAATATACAGAGAACCACATCAACTACAGAGACCGTTTCTTTAAGCAGGAATTCAAGATCAGAAACAACCTCGACGCTATCTCCCACGCTACATGCCAGATGGCAATCGACGTCGGAGCAAAGGCTATCGTAGTCCACTCCAGAAGCGGCGTTACAGCAAGAATGGTATCCCGTTTCAGATGCCCGATCGACATCGTCGGTATGACGACGTCAGAGAGGATCTGGAGAAGACTTAACTTAAGCTGGGGTGTCATCCCGATCCTCAACGAAGAGTTCACTTCAACTGACGTTATGTACTACCACGGCTTCAATGTAGCAAAGGACATCCTCGGTCTTGAAGCAGGTGACAACGTCGTAATGACAGGCGGACTCATCAACGGCACGGCAGGCAATACCAACACGATCAAGGTTGAGACCGTTAACTGATCAAATATCAGTAATACAGAATCATTCAGGTTTAAGCAGCATCCAATCAATTGCAATTGGATGCTGTATTATTTTTTAATGCTGTATAATAGGTTCATGAATAATAAAAAGTCCATCTCTGCTATTGATAAAGTAAGTTATGCATTACTTGTTGTTGCCTTGGGAATCTTCGTGGTTGCCCAGGGTTTAATTCATAATCCCGATCAGGACTGCTATTTTCTTATAGATAACGGAAGATACATTGTACAGAACAGAGCTCTTCCTGAGACTGCGTACTGGCTGATAAATGAGGGTGTTCCTACCGTAATCCAGCAGTGGATGTGTGATGTGGTGAATTACTTTGCCTATGCCATGGGCGGATATACCGGAATAGTAATACTCGGAATAATTTTCAATCTTACTCTGCTCGGTGCCCTGTTTTTGTATAACCGTGATCTGTTGAAAAGCAATCAGACAGGTCTTAATGCTGCAATCTTTGTTTGGATCTTATTAGGTCAGTATGCTTCTACGAGACCTTATTCCATAACGATCTCATTAAACCTTATTGAACTGATCGTTCTTAAACACTTTTTTGATAAAGAGAAACACACTGCCAAGGAAACCGCCAAGTTCCTTGCAATTATAGCGGCGATATTTGTTTTTCAGGCAAACTGGCAGGCTTCGAACATACCTTATCCGATGTTCTGGATACTTTGCTACATCCCTGTTTTCAAGAAGAAAAAATTCCGTATTGACCTTTATGCTCTGGCTGCGCTGGTAACAGGAGGAGTTTTCTCGATCTTAAGTCCTATAGGCATCAGAGGACCACTGTTCCTGACTTATTCGATTGGATCGTTTGATGGTTTTGAAATTTATGAGATACAGCCGCCGGAATTCCCGTCGTTGTACACAGTGTTGCAGGTGACGCTCGTTGCATTGTTCATATATGCTATTGTTAAACGGAAACTCACTTCTCCACAGTTCTTCTTGGCAGCAGGATGCTTTTTTATGTCCTGTCTTTTTATGCGTTGTTGCTGGACGCTGGTACTTCCGATAGGTGCGCTTCTTCCTAATCTGGAATTCACAGAACGCTCGCATAAGATGATGCGCTGGGCATATGTAGCCGCAGGAGCGCTTTCGGTTTTCCTGATCGTAAGATACAACCTCGAGAAAACCAATGACAGAGCAATAATGCTTGCAAGTATACCTCCTCCGGATCAGGTCACTCTTTATACCGATTTTAATTCCGGATCCTACTTCCTTGTTGACGGATATAAGATCTATTACGATGCAAGACCGGAACTTTATGATAAGAGGATTGCTGGTGACAAAGCTTTCCTCGATGAAGCACGTGATTCATGGTCAGGCCAGATCGATTACGGTGAATTCATAGAACGTTATGGTTTTGACTGGTTTGCTGTAACCGCAGGTTCACCTATGCAGGACTATCTTGAAAATAATTCGGACTATGAACTTGTTTGTGCAAACTATACAGACCAGCTCATTCTTTTCAGGAAAACTGCAGACTGATGCTAAGGTGACATTCGTCAAAACTGCTTTTTTGAACTTGCGTGTGAGAGTGTACAACTGTGTCTGGGAATAAGGTAATATATTAAAAAAGTTCTGTTAATTTAAGAAGAACAGAAGTGAAGGTTTATTATGGACAAGATTGCAGTATTGGTGCCTTGTTATAACGAAGAAAAGACGGTCGAGAAGGTAGTGAACGATTTCAAACGAGAACTGCCTGAAGCCACCATTTATGTTTATGATAATAACTCTACCGATAAGACGTCTGAGATAGCTGAACGTTGTGGCGCAGTTGTAAGGCATGAATATCTTCAGGGTAAGGGAAATGTCATAAGACGTATGTTCAGAGAAATCAATGCTAAGTGTTATATCATTACGGACGGTGATGATACGTATCCAGCCGAATGTGCTCCTCAAATGGCCGAAGCAGTTCTTGAACGTAATGCTGATATGGTAGTTGGAGATAGGCTCTCGTCAACTTATTTCAAAGAGAATAAAAGGCTTTTCCATAATTCTGGCAACCGCCTTGTAAGAAAGAGCATCAATCTTCTTTTCCATAACGACATCAAAGATATCATGACAGGCTATCGGGCATTTAGTTATGAATTTGCTAAGACATTCCCTGTGCTTTCGGAAGGATTTGAGATCGAGACGGAGATGAGCATTCATGCAGTTGCCAACAACATGCAGATTGATAACCAGATTATCGTTTACAGAGACAGTCCCGAAGGCAGCATATCAAAATTAAATACATATTCCGACGGTTTTAAGATCTTGAGAACCATATTCAAGATGTACCGGACATATAAACCAATAGGGTTCTTCGGTATTATTGTCGCTATACTGGCACTGCTTGCAGTCGGATTTGTTATTCCTGTATTCATTACTTTCTTTAAGACTGGAGAAGTTCCGCAATTCCCAACCCTAATCGTCTGCGGCTTTACTATGATTGCTGCTATCCAGTCCTTTTTTGCCGGTTTACAGCTCCAGACGATCGTAAATCAGAATAGACAAGAATTTGAACTTAACCTTCAGAACGTCAGGACTCTTAAAGAAATCCTGAAATCACGCTGAATTTATTAATTGATGCCGTTTGGATGCCGCTTTGCCACACTTTGCACCAAAAAGAGCATTAGTTAAGCCTGAGTGCGATAGTATAATTCTCGTGAAGTGTTAGGGACACTGTTTTTTGTATGGATAATAGGACGGAACAAAAAGACCAGTTAATTGAAAAAGGAGCAGTCACCGGTATGAGACCGGGGTCTGAGATAGCCCAACCAAAAACTCAGAAGACTGAAAGAACTGCGATCAAGACTGTCTCTAAGGAAGAGGCAGAGATAAAGCTCATCAACAGGCCAAAGGCTAAGAATGTTACTCCTCTTGCTAGCATGAAGCTTACTCCCGATGATATTCCCGTATTTGAGGATACTCCTGAGAGAAGAGAGAAGCTGGCATCCAGAAAAAAGAGATTTCAGAAAAGAAGATTCCGTGAGTGGGCTATATTCACGGGTTATCTGACACCGAGTCTTGTCGGCGTTTTGATATTCTTCTTTTTGCCCCTGCTGATGCTCCTCGTAACTTCATTCCAGAAGTCACCCACGAATTCGGATTTTGTAGGGTTCCGCAATTATGAGAGAGTACTTACAAACGATGCATTCATTAATGCTTCAAAAAACACTCTTACATTCGCTCTTATATCAGTTCCGCTCGCGGTAATACTTGCGCTGTTTGTTGCAATGCTGCTTAACTCAGGACTTCCCGGAAAGAGCCTATTCAGAAGCTTCCTTCTTAACCCCATGATGGTGCCTGTCGCATCAGTCGTACTTATCTGGCAGGTATTCTTCAGCTACAACGGAGTCATCAACGGAATCGCCGAGAAGATCTTCGATTCTCCGGAGAAGATCGACTGGCTCAAATCGGAATATGCGCAGATAGTAATAATGCTCTTATTCTTATGGAAGAACTTGGGTTACAACATGGTATTGTTCCTTGCGGCTCTGAACAGCATTCCGCATGAGATCCTCGAGTCTGCCGAGATGGACGGCGCAGGTCCAGTAAAGAGATTTTTCGCGATCAAGCTTCATTATCTTTCACCGACGATCTTCTTTGTCGGAATAATGTCACTGATCAATTCATTCAAGATATTCAGAGAGGTCTATCTGCTTACGGGTGACTATCCGTTTGCAAACCTTTACATGCTGCAGCATTTCATGAACAACTCATTTACGCACCTTGATTACAGCAAGCTTTCTGCGGGTGCGATAATAATGTGCATTGTCATGGTAATAATAGTTGGCGGTCTGTTCTTCGCTGAATCCAAATTCGATAAGGATGTGGAGGGCTGACGATGGAAGAGACCAAGCGCTTGGAAAGAAGAAAACAGGCAACTCTTGCACGCCGCCATGTTTTTACGGAGACAGTGCAGCCTGAGACCTTCATCACTTCGCTCTCGGAAGAAGCAAGAGAGAACTTTTTCGCAAGCGAGAAAAAAAGAATTGAGACCAACTTAAAAAAGAGAAACATCAAGAAGGGAATACTTACCGGAATCGGCGTATTCTTTGCAGTCCTCATCTCTGCATTGGCTCTGGTGCCGATCTTCTTCACGTTCCTTAATTCATTCATGTCATCTGAAGAGATCGTCTCTAACTACCAGGTCGTATTCCAGAGTATGTCGGGACACGCTACGCAGGGTGCGACATATATGTCCAGAATGCCGGTGTTAAAACTTATTCCGGAGCAGGTTACGATCAAGCAGTATACGACGCTGCTTTTCATGAATCCGGAATACCTTTTCAAGTACTGGAATTCGATCATTTTGACACTTCCCATCGTAGGCGGTCAGATGGTCGTAGCATGTCTGGCATCTTATTCATTTGCAAGATACAGAAGGAAGAGAAGAGAATTACTGTTCTTTTCATACATTATTCTCATGCTCATGCCTTTCCAGGTAACGCTCGTTCCGAACTACATGATCGCCGATACGCTGGGTATCCTTGATACTATCTGGGCGATCATCCTGCCGGGCATCTTCTCGACATTTGCGATATTCCTTCTTACCAAATACATGCGCCAGATCCCGACCGGATACATCGAAGCGGCAACGCTTGACGGCGCTTCCGAATGGCAGATATTCACGAACATCGCACTGCCTTTGTGCAAGAATGCGATATTCGCTTTGACGATACTTTTATTCATCGACTACTGGAACATGGTCGAGCAGCCACTGGTACTTCTTACCGATACGGCAAAACAGCCGCTGTCGGTATTCCTTTCACAGATAAACGAACCTGAACTGGGAATCGCGTTTGCGGCATCAAGTGTCTACATGATCCCGCCGCTGCTGATCTTCTTCTGGGGTGAGGATTATCTCGTTGAAGGAATCTCAAGATCAGGAATCAAGTAAACATCATGTGCAGATAAGGCACATACGCAGAGATATGGAGGAAAATTGAAGATGGCAAAGGGTAGCGCTAGACGGTCAAGAGTTGTAAAAGCGATGGTTGCTTTTGTGGCAGTTCTTGCATTGCTTACATTCTTCTCGAATACGCTGATGAACCTTACTATACCTAAGGTAATGGGAGCATATGCTTCGAGAGGCAATCTCTCATATTCAAACAGTGCGAGGGGCACGATCACCGTCGAAAACCAGACTGAAGTAAAGGGTCTGGAAGGAAGGACAGTCGACCAGGTAAAGGTAACCAATTACGATACCGTCCAGGCCGGTGATACGATCCTGACTTTAAAGCCGATAGAAGAATCAGAAGATCTTCAGTCAAAAAGAGACCGCTTAAAGCAGCTCGAGCGTGATGCCGAATACGATTCAAGAACGGATAATTCCACGGATTTCACCTCATATTATGACTCCATCAACATGGCGAAAGCCACACTCTCTGATGCAGAGGATACTTTATATGCCGTTCAGAACAAGGACGCAGTCGAAGAGGAAAACAAGCAGATCATTAACGAGGAATCCGTAAAGGAAGTCTCTCTTAAGGCTACGGTTACCGAAGCTGCAAAAACAGTAGAGGATATCCAGAAGCAGATAGATGCGATCGATGCATCAATTGCTCCGCTCCAGGCACAGATCGATGTATATACGGCGCTCGGAACTCCGACACCTACACCGAGACCGGATGCTCCCGAGACTACGGAACCTGCTGCGACAGAACCTGAGACTCCGGTTCCGGAAGGAGCAACGGCTACTCCGACACCCAGTCCCTCTCCCGCTCCTGTATACGATGAAGACGGACTTGATCCCACATCCCCCACATATGAGATGGAGAAACTGATGCTGAAGATCCGGCAGTACGAAGACCAGAAAACTGCTTTGCAGAGCCAGCTCGAATCTGCACAGACACGTCTTGATGAGGCATCAGCAGAACTTGCAGAATGCCAGGGAAAGATCAAAGATGCGCAGGCTGAGATCGATGCGCTTAAGCAGCTCCCTTCTGAAGCAGCTGCACAGAATGCGGTAACAACAGCAAGAAATGCAGTCAACACTGCGCAGAAAGCATTAAGTGATGCACAGACGGCGGCAGGCATTACGGAAGATAAGGCAAGAGATACCGCAGAGGACAGGGACGAGGAGATCGCAAAGCTTAAAAAGCAGATCGAAGAGCTCGAGAAGCAGGCTAAGGTCACTGAGATCAAGGCACCTGTCGGAGGATACATTTACAACATTGCGGTAGCCTCAGGTGATGCGCTTACCGCAAAGACTTTTGTAACTTATATCATTCCCGAGACAGACAGAGTCTGCTCAGTATCTTTCAAGTTCAGTTCACAGGCTGCACAGAGCATCCGTGTCGGAATGGATCTGGAGATCACCAGCGGATTCATTCAGGGATGCACGGTCCAGTCCATCAAGCCCGATCCGGATAACCCGAGAGCCAACAAGATCGTAAAATGCATGGTTGCAGGTAACGATGCATGGCCGGGTGAGGAGATCACGGTCAATGCCGGAAGAGGAAACGACAACTACAAATGCGTTGTACCGAGTAGTGCCGTAAGTGAAGACAACAACGGACATTTCATTTATGTCATCGTAGGTTCTTCCACACCTTTAGGTGATAAGTACACCGTAAAGAGAGTTGACGTATCCATCGAGGCAACAGACGGTGCTGCTACAGCAATCAAGGGCGAAGGCCTTGATAAGTACGATGTCATGATCGTTGTAAGAGCCGAGAAACCTCTTGAAGACGGGCAGCGTGTAAGACTTGAAGACTACACTTCCAAGTAATCCTTAAGGTGCGAAGATAATGCGATTTATAGATAAGACAAAAGAGCTCTGGAATTTAGAGAAGGGCAACGCGAAGAGGAACCTTTTAAAGCTCATTCTCGCGGTTCCTTTCTGGCTCATCGTGATAGCGCTATTCCTTATGGCATTTGGTATTGCCAGGGCGGTCTACCTTATAGATACCAGACCTGACCAGCAGATTGCCGAGGCCTGGCAGAGCAACTCTGATACAGCTTTCAGACACATGTCTGTATTCGCAGGCGGCATAAGGGCACAGGGCGATACTTCACCCATGACATACCAGGAAGGCGGCAAGTCGATCCACCTTGCAGACATTGCTCTGATAAGAACGGCTCTTCAGACTGCGGCCGATACAGGTTCTGCTGCAGGAAGCAAGAACATCCAATATACTGAAGGAAAGCAGCTCAGAGGCTGGGAAGATTGCTATTCATCCACTTTTAAGGCTACGGTTGAAGCGCTCGACGTAGTTGACGGACTTGAGGTGACATCGGGCAAGTCTGATGCGCAACTTGTAGCTGTCGGAGGCAATTACAAGGCTTTCCATCCCTTCAGATACCTGTCCGGCGGATTTCTTCCCGAGACTCCCGTTGATACTAATCAGATCGTCTTAAATGACGTTCTTGCGTGGAAGTTCTATCATTCATATGATGTCGTCGGAAACAGGGTCATGATCAACGGCCAGATGTTTACCGTCATAGGTGTCGTTGAAGAGAGAACCACAAAAGTAGCCGAGCTTGCAGGCGAGCAGGAACCCAGGGCATTTATTTATTTCGGGGCTTTGGGATCGATCTGCAGTACAACGGCCGGTGGCGAAGATGACGCAGATAATACCATCAACGTTCCTGCAGATTATGCCATCCAGTGCTATGAAGCAATTCTTCCCGAACTCGTAAAAGGTGTCGGCGTAACGGATTTCAAAAATGCCATGCCCAACTATTCACTCTCAAATCCCCAGCTCTATGTCTCCAATAACACGGGGCGTTTCGGCGTTACAAGAGTATTCGACACGGTATTCCCTCTGGGCGAGACGGACAGGGAAAGACTGGGATATGAGTTCCCTTATTGGGAAAGGGCTGCCCAGCTCACCGAGGACAGACTGTTCTACGATTACACTATCACGGGCCTTGGTATAATCCTTCTTCTTATAGGTTTTTCCATGATAGGCCTTAAGTTCCGCGCGAAAATGGCCGTAAAACCCGGCGAGCTTGAAGTACCGGATGCAGAAGATGCGGCCGAGAAAGAAGAAAAAGAACTTATGCTGAAAGAATAAGTCCGTTTTTTAGGATAGAATAATCAGTTTTTTTTACTTATAATTCCCTTTAGGTAATCTGACCTGAAGGGATTTTTTTATGCATAGGAAATGCTTTAAGTTTGTCTCAATAGTTTTGACAGCCGCTGTTGCTTTAAGTCTTGCGGGATGCTTATCCGTCCCGGAATATTCGCTTTCATCAACCGGAGATTCCAATGCTGCTCCAACTATGCCGTCCACATCCCAGACCGCATACGTCAGATCCAGTTTTGACATAAACAAAAACCCGTATTTTGCTATGCTCTCCGAGACGGAGATGAATGCTTATTCGTTCATTTATGATGGCCTTATTGCAGGCAATTCTGAGATTGAATGTCCTATCAGACTTGAAGCAGACCAGCTCTCCAAAGCGATGGATGCGGTGCTCAACGACCACCCTGAGATATTCTGGATAGATAACAACTACAGCTATTCTTATAATCCTGAGGACGGAAGTATAAAGGAGATCACGTTTACGTTCTACGATTTTGCGGATACACCGGAGAAGCTCCAGGCTGCAAGGGCGGAATTTGATGCTGCGGCATCTTCAATAATCGCAGGTGCCAGTGAGTATCAGACCTTGATCGACATAGAGCTCTATATCCACGACTACATCTGCGAGAACACCGTGTATGATGAATCTGCGCCTTACCACCAGAGCGCTTACTCAACGATCGTTCTTCACAGGTCTGTTTGTGCAGGCTATGCAAGAAGCTTCCAGTATCTCATGCAGAGAGCAGGCGCTACCTGCTATTACGTTACGGGAAGCACCGAGAAGACTGTAGAAGGGAGCGGAGACAGCGGGTCCCACTCCTGGAACATGGTCCTTATCAACGGTGATTTCTATAATGTCGACTGTCTCTGGGATGATACGGCAAGTGATTCATATGGAAGCCCCATCTATCCGTTCTTCAACATTCCCGATTCAGAGATGGTCAATCACGTAAGGATCCAGATGGCTTTGGGCTTACCTTCGTGTACTGCAACGGAATGCAGATATTCCAACCAGTTTGGTCCCACGATAGAAGCCGACAGTATCGTTTTTGCGGACGACGAGTAATCAGGTTCGTTTTTGCATTGGAACTATACCCTCTTTATATAATGCTTCTTATTTAAAGGAGCGGCATTTTGTCGTATAATTAACAAATTGATTTATTAACAAAGTCAGTCTTTAGGAGATGAAGAAATGAAAGAACTTATGCTTGGAAACAAGGCTGTTGCCAGAGGTCTTTATGAGGCCGGCGTAGCAGTCGCAAGTTCGTACCCCGGCACTCCCAGTACAGAGACAACTGAAGAAGCTGCCAAGTACGATGAGATCTATTGTGAATGGGCACCCAACGAGAAGGTTGCCATGGAGACCGCTTTCGGTGCAAGCAGAGCAGGCAAGAGATCTTACTGCGCAATGAAGCACGTAGGACTCAACGTTGCCGCTGACCCGCTCTTTACAATGAGCTACACAGGCGTTAATGCCGGTATGGTAATCCTTGTAGCAGACGATCCGGGAATGCATTCATCACAGAATGAGCAGGATTCAAGACATTATGCTATCGCTGCAAAGATGCCCATGTTAGAGCCTGCTGATTCACAGGAAGCAAAGGATTTCGTTATCGAGGCATACGATATTTCCGAGCAGTTTGATACACCCGTACTTATCAAGATGTGCACAAGAGTTGCTCACTCACAGTCTGTAGTTGAGACAGGTGAGAGAGCTGACATCCCTGTTAAGCCTTATGTTAAGGATGCAGGCAAGTACGTTATGGTTCCTGCAAACGCAAAGAGACGTCACCCCATCGTTGAGGAGAGAACAAGAAAGCTCGTTGCATTTGCCGAGGAATCTTCTCTCAACCGCGTTGAAGAGGGAACAGATACTTCTATGGGTATCATCACATCTTCAACTTCATACCAGTATGTTAAGGAAGTATTCGGAGACAAGTATCCGGTATTGAAGATCGGTCTTATCAATCCGCTTCCCGAAAAGAAGATCAAGGACTTCGCTGCCAAGGTAGACAAGCTCGTAGTAGTAGAAGAACTCGATCCCATCATTGAGACACACTGCAGGACATTAGGTCTTGAGGTAACAGGCAAGGATATCTTCCCGCTCATCGACGAGTTCTCACAGGGCCTTATTGCTACAAGTTTGGGGCTCCCTGAAAAGCCCGCATGCAAGCCCATCGAAGGACTTCCGGGAAGACCGCCGGCAATGTGCGCAGGCTGCCCTCACAGAGGAATGTTCTATGTTCTTTCCAAGAACAAGATCACAGTCATGGGCGATATCGGATGCTACACACTTGGTGCTACACCTCCGCTCAGCGCTATCGATACAACAGAGTGCATGGGTGCTTCCATCAGCTCACTCCACGGCTTCAATAAAGCTTTGGGCGCAGAGGCTGAGAAGAATACCGTAGCAGTCATCGGCGACTCCACATTCATGCATTCAGGCATGACAGGTCTTGCCAACATCGCATATAACCAGACAAATTCAACCGTCATCATCCTTGATAACTCCATCACGGGCATGACAGGACACCAGCAGAATCCTACAACAGGATATAACCTCCGTGGTGATCCGGCAGGCAAGATCGATCTCGAAGCTCTTGTACGTGCCATGGGCATCAACAGAGTAAGGGTAGTAGATCCTTATAACCTCGCAGAAGCTGAGGCAGCAGTTAAGGAAGAACTCGCAGCAGAGGAACCTTCCGTAATCATCTCCAGAAGACCCTGCGCGCTTCTCAAGAAGGTTAAGCGCGGCGAGCCTATCCAGGTTAACGCTGACAAGTGCAAGTCCTGCAAGGCCTGCATGAAGCTCGGCTGCCCTGCGATCTCCTTCAAGGACGGACACGCACATGTCGATACAACACAGTGCTTCGGCTGTAAGGTATGCAGCGAACTCTGTAAGTTCGGCGCTTTCGAGACTTTGAACGGGGAGGCAATCACATGGTAACAAGCATAATGATAGTAGGCGTAGGCGGACAGGGCTCGCTTCTCGCCAGCAAATTATTGGGCAGAGCCGCTATGGACAAGGGCTATGACGTAAAGGTTTCCGAGGTTCACGGAATGAGCCAGAGAGGCGGAAGCGTTGTAACTTACGTTAAGTTCGGCGACAAGGTAAATTCACCCATCATCGACAAGGGTGAGGCTGACTACATCATTTCTTTCGAGCTTTTGGAAGCTGCAAGATATGTGGAGTTCTTAAAACCCGGCGGACAGATCGTTACTAACTCACAGCAGATCGATCCTATGCCTGTAATCGCAGGCACGGCAGAATATCCGTCAGGACTCATCGAGAAGATGGAAGAGTCCGGCGCAAAGGTTGATGCAATCGACGCACTCACGATCGCTGAACAGGCCGGTTCATCAAAGGCTACAAACATCGTTCTTATGGGTGTCTTCTCAAAGTACATCTCCGAGATCAGCAAGGAAGAGTGGATCAAGGCTGTTGAAGCTTCCGTTCCCGCAAAGTTCCTTGAGCTTAACATGAAGGCCTTTGAGATGGGCCTTGCAGCGGAGTAACGTATATGTCCGATTTAGAAGCAGTAAGAAAATTCTTTGAAGGCGACAAGTACGCAACGGAAATCAGCGGGATCGTAATCGAAGAAGCTCAGAAGGGACACAGCGTCGTATCCCTTGAACCTGACGGAAGACATCTTAATGCCGTCGGAGGTCTGATGGGCGCAGTCTATTACACTCTGGCTGATTTTGCGTTTGCCGTAGCTGAGAACTGCATACTGGATTCGGATACAGTTACAGTTACGCAAACGGCACAGATCAACTTCTTAAGACCGTGGTTCGGAGGTAAGGTTACATGCCATGCCGACATCGTCAAGGACGGAAGGGCGATCTGTTTATACGAGGTCAAGGTTTTCGATAAGGATAACAAAGAGCTCGCACTGATTATCATCAACGGTTTTAAGACCGCACGAAAATAAATCCGCCTAAGGAGGGCCGGTTATGATTTGGAATGAAGCAAAGGAGTGCATGTCGCGTGACGAGATCGAAGCGCTGCAGAGCGCAAGACTTGTTAAGCAGGTAAACCGCGTTTACCACAACGTTGAGTATTACCGCAAGAAGATGCAGGCTGCCGGACTTGAGCCCGGTGATATCAAGGGCATTGAAGACCTTGATAAGCTGCCTTATACGACTTATCAGGATTTAAGAGACACATACCCCTTTGGCCTGGCCGCTGCGCCCAGATCAGAACTGGTTCGTGTTCACGCATCTTCCGGCACTACAGGTAAGCCTAAGATCGCCGTCTACACAAGGCGCGATATCGATATCTGGGCAGAGTGCGTTGCAAGATGCCTTTCAATGGCAGGAATCACAAAGGATGACATCATCCAGGTAGGTTACGGCTACGGACTCTTCACAGGTGGTCTCGGTGCCCACTATGGTGCCGAATATCTCGGAGCACTGGTTCTCCCTATGTCCACAGGTAATACACAGAAACTCATCGACATGATGATCGACTGCGACGTTACTTCGATCGCATGCACACCTTCTTATCTCCTGCACGTTGCAGAAGATCTTGAGAAGGCAGGCCTCATCGACAAGATCAAGCTTAAGTCCGCTATCTGCGGTGCTGAGCCCTGGACTGACGAGATGCGCGACCAGATGGAAGCAAGACTCCACATCAAGGCATATGACATCTACGGCCTTACAGAGATGATGGGCCCCGGTGTTGCATGCGACTGCGAATACCACAAGGGTCTTCATATCTGGGAAGATCACTTCCTGCCTGAGATCATCGATCCTGCTACATTGAAGCAGCTTCCGAAGGGTTCTGACGGTGAGCTTGTTATCACAAACCTTACAAAGGAAGGCATGCCTCTCATCCGTTACAGAACAAAGGACCTCACATCCATTGAATATGACAAGTGCGAGTGCGGACGTACTATGGCAAGGATCCAGCGCTTCAAGGGCAGATCCGATGACATGCTCATCATCCGCGGCGTAAACGTATTCCCTTCACAGGTAGAGGCAGCTCTCCTTACAGTAGAAGGCACCACACCTCACTACATGCTCGTAGTTGACCGTGTTGATAACACGGATACTCTTGAAGTCCAGGTTGAGGTAGCAGAGAACTTCTTCACAGACGAGATCAAGTCATTGGAGAAGCTTTCCAAGACAGTACACGACAAGCTCAAGATGGCCATCGGTCTTAACGCAAAGGTTAAGCTCGTTGAACCTAACGGACTCGAGCACTTCGACGGCAAGAGCAAGCACGTTACAGACAAGCGTAAGCTTTATCAATAATATCAGGAGGTGACACTATGTTCGTAAAGCAGATTTCAGTTTTCTTGAATAACACTGAAGGCAGACTTGATGAGGTTTTGAAGATCCTTGCGCAGGGCGGTATCGATATTCTTTCTGCAAGTCTTGCTGACACTACCGAATTCGGTGTTCTCCGTCTTCTTGCAAAAGAGCCTGATCACGCAAAGCAGATCCTTCAGGATGCAGGTTTTGCGGCACGTGTAGATGAAGTTATTGCAGTTGTAGTTCCTGATGCAGTAGGAAGCCTTGCAAAGGTCGTAGGCGTGATCCACGCAGCAGGCATAAACATCAGTTACATCTATGGTCTTTCCATCGACGGCGAGGGCGCGCCCATTGCCATCAAGACAAATGACAATGTTAAGGCTGAAGCGATCATCAATGCTGCCGGCGTAAAGACGCTCGGCATGGAAGATCTGCAGTAAGATTAATTGTTCCGGAATTATCAGAGGCTGCCTTAACCGGCAGCCTCTTTGCTATTAAAAAGGGCCTGCTTCCTGTTCCGGAAAGCAAGCCCTTAAGGTGCTATTTAAAAACTATCAGTTCTCGTCAGCGGGAGCGTTCTCGGGAAGTGAGTATCTCTTCTCGACTGTGACTGTCTCATCGTAGCAGGAGAAGATGCCGTCGACCTTTTCCTTGGAGAGCTTAGGTGTGATGAGGCTTACGAGAGGTACGATCACGAGACCTGCGAGCATTGTAACTGCGCCGGCATTGATAGGTGATGCGATGAACTTCAGGAACATATTGGCAACAGTGAAGCCGACACCGAAGATGAAGCATACCCATACGGAAAGCTTTGTTGTCTTCTTCCAGTAAAGACCCCAGAGGAAAGGTGCGAGGAAAGCACCTGCGAGAGCACCCCAGGAGTAACCCATGAGCTGAGCGATGAACGTCGGCGGGTTGAGGGAAAGAATAACGGATACGACGATAAAGAATACGAGGAGGACACGCATTGTGATGAGCTGTGTCTTTTCTTTCTTCTTTTTATCTGCATTCTTATTACCGGGCTTGATCTGCTCGATGAGGTCCAAAGTAACTGTCGAGCTTGATGTGAGAACAAGGGAAGACAGTGTGGACATTGAAGCGGAAAGAACGAGAACGATAACGACACCTACAAGGATAACAGGGAGGTTATCGAGCATCGTAGGGATGATGGAGTCATACATGACTGTGCCGTCATCCTTATAGATAGCGGGATTGTTGCTGTAAAGTCTTGCAAAGCCGCCGAGGAAATAACAGCCGCCTGCAACGATGAAAGCGAAGATCGTTGAGATGATAGTCCCTGCCTTAACGGACTTCTCGTCCTTGATCGCATAGAACTTTCCGACCATCTGGGGAAGACCCCATGTACCGAGTGATGTAAGAACGATTACGCCTAAAAGGTTGAGCGGATCAGGACCGAAGAATGAGGTGAAAGCACCCTGCATTCCGGCTGTAACGGGAAGATCTGATTCTGCCTGTGAAAGAGTTGTAAGAGCTCCGATGAATCCTCCGTTGTTATTAAGAACGGTAGCGATGACTGCAGTGATACCAAAGAGCATGATGATGCCCTGTACGAGGTCATTAACGACTGTAGCCATGTATCCGCCGAGGATAACGTAGATACATGTAAGAGCTGCCATAACGATGATGCAGATCTTATAGTCGATGTTAAATGCCATGTTAAACAGTCTGGAAAGACCATTATAAACTGATGATGTATAGGGGATAAGGAATATGAATGAGATAAGGGCTGCTGCTATACGGAGCGGCTTGCTGTCGAATCTCTTGCCGAAGAAGTCAGGCATGGTCTTGGAATTCAAGTGCTTTGTCATGACTCTGGTTCTTCTTCCCAGAACTATCCAGGCAAGAAGTGAACCGATGACTGCGTTTCCGATACCGATCCATGTGGAAGCAACACCATATTTCCAGCCGAACTGTCCTGCGTATCCGATGAATACTACTGCGGAGAAGTAGGATGTTCCGTAACCGAACGCTGTGAGCCAGGGGCCTGCGTTTCTACCGCCCAATACAAAGCCTTCAACGCTGTTTGCCTTTTTGCGGGTCATGATGCCGATTCCGATCATGACAGCGAAAAAGACTACCAGAAAGATAATCTTGATAATCAGATCCATGAAATTTGTTCCTCACTTTTTGCTTCTTCCACCCTCAAAATGTTAAGAAGCGTTTTTATTCAAAAAATAAGCCTTGTGCCTAAAAATGACACAAGGCTTATATTTTAAGACTGATTTTCCTGTTCTACAAGTCTTTCTGCGCCATATCTCTTACGGAGAACCGGTTTTTCGATCTTTCCGGTGGCGTTTCTCGGAACGTCTGCCAGGATTATCTGCTTCGGTCTCTTGTAACGGGGAAGCTGTGTGCAGAATTTCTCGAGTTCTTCAACGGTGCAGTCGCTGCCTGGTTCGATCTCAACGATGGCACCCGTGATCTCACCGAGTCTCTTGTCGGGAAGGCCGATGACTGCAACGTCTTTTACCTTCGGATACTCCTGGAGGAAGTTCTCGATCTCGACAGGGTAGATGTTCTCACCTCCGGATACGATAACGTCCTTCTTACGGTCAACGAGGAAGTAGAATCCGTCTTCATCCTGGCGGGCCATGTCGCCTGTGAAGAGCCATCCGTCTCTTAATGTTTCCTTTGTTGCTTCAGGGTTTCTGTAGTATTCGAGCATGACGCCGGGACCCTTTACGCAGAGCTCGCCGACCTCACCCTGTGATACTGTGTTACCGTTCTCGTCAACGATCTTGCACTCCCAGCGGTAACCCGGAACGCCGATGGCGCCGACTTTGTGAGTGTTCTCGAGCCCAAGGTGAACGCAGCCTGGACCGGTTGATTCGGAAAGACCGTAGTTTGTATCGTACTGATGATTAGGGAAGTAATCCTTCCAGTGACGGATAAGTGACGGAGGTACGGGCTGAGCGCCGATGTGCATGAGACGCCACTGGTCAAGCTTGTAATCGGAAAGCTTGAGTTCGCCTCTGTCCAAAGCGTCGAGAATGTCCTGAGCCCACGGCACGAGGAGCCATACGATAGTGCACTGCTCGTCTGATACGGCCTTGAGGATTACGTCAGGCTTTGTACCCTTGAGGAGAACTGCCTTGCTGCATGTCCACAAAGAACCCATCCAGTGGAACTTTGCGCCTGTATGATAGAGAGGCGGGATGCAGAGGAAGCAGTCGTTCTTGCCTGTGTGATGGTGTACGGCTTCCATCTCAGCTGCCTGTGTGAGGCTTCTGTGAGGGTGAAGGATAGCCTTCGGGAAACCTGTTGTACCTGATGAGAAGTAGATGGCTGCATAGTCATCTTCAGTAAGCTCGATCATGGGATCTTTGCTGGAATAGTCAGCTACCTGCTGCCAGTAGTTTTCTGCAAATTCGGGAGCCTGTCCGTCTCCGACATAGAGAAGAAGTCTGTCCTTAGCGAGCTCTTCAGCGTTGATGTTGAGACGGTCAACGAATTCGGGACCGAAGAACATGACTGAGATCTCTGCAAGATCAGCGCAGTAGGATATCTCGTTTGCTGTATATCTGAAATTGAAAGGTACTGCGATAGCACCTGTCTTGAGGATACCAAAATAGATGGGAAGCCACTCAAGGCAGTTGAACATAAGGATAGCAACCTTGTCACCCTTCTTGATGCCGCGTCCCAAAAGCATGTTTGCTACTCTGTTGGACTTTTCATCGAAGATCTGCCATGTGATCTCATGACGGTAGGGCATAGACTTGGTCTGCTGTACAAGGTCGAATTCCTTGAAGGAGATCTTTCTTGTGTCTTCCATTGTGGGGTTGAGTTCGATAAGCGCAACCTCTTCACCGTGTTCACGTGCGTTGCGTCTCAGTAAATCTGTTACAGGCATGAATATTCCTCCCTAGTGCTTTATTTATCTAAATAAAGCCAAAGACAATAATATCATCGCGGCCGATGTTCGTCAAAAAAAAATAAAATAGGAACAATTATTAAATTTACATATTCTTTTTGAGTGTTTTATAATAAGACGTCTTATATCTAATTTTGAGGAAATGTATGATTCGAAAATTACTGAAATCGGTTCGCCAGTATGCGAAGCATTCGATATTGTCGCTCGTATTTATCATTGGCGAAGTTGTACTTGAAGTTGTAATTCCGTTCATAACCGCTGACATGGTCAATAAGATCCAGGCCGGTATCGACATGGAAACCATACTGAAGATGGGCGGAATTATCACATTATGCGCGATCATGTCCCTGGTCTGCGGTGCTTTGGCCGGCAGCTTTTCAGCTAAAGCTTCGGCAGGTTTTGCAGGCAACTTAAGAGGCGACATGTTCGCAAAGGTCCAGAAGTTCTCATTCGGTAACATCGACAAGTTCTCCACGTCATCACTCGTTACGAGAATGACGACGGATATCACCACAGTCCAGAACGCGTACATGATGCTCATCCGTATTGCGGTAAGAGCGCCGTTCATGTTCATTTTCGCGATAGTCATGGCATATGTCCTCGGAGGTTCACTTGCCACGACATTCGTTATCATAGTTCCGGTTCTCGGTGTCGGACTTGTCATTATCGGTAAGCTTGCGATGCCTGCTTTCCGTGCCGTATTCAAGAAGTACGACAAGATGAACGAGTCGATCGAAGAGAATGTCCGCGGCATGCGTGTCGTTAAGGGATTTGCAAGGGAAGATTACGAGCAGCAGAAGTTCGGCAAGGCTTCCGACAACATCAGACTTGATTTTACCAAGGCTGAGAGGATCGTCGGACTCAACTCGCCTCTCATGGAACTCTGTCTGCATTTCAATGTTTTATTCGTTCTTTACATAGGCTCGAAAATGGCGATCACAAGCCAGGGCGCTACAATGAACATCGGTCAGATCTCAGCGCTCATGACATACGGCTTCATGGTTCTTATGTCTCTCATGATGGTATCTATGATCTACGTCATGCTCACGATGTCCATCGAGGCTGCAAAGCGTATTGTTGAAGTTCTTGACGAGGAGCCTTCGATTCAGAATCCTGCCGAACCCGTCATGGAAGTACCTGACGGTTCTATCGATTTTGAAGATGTTGCTTTCAAGTATTCGGAGAAGGCAGCAAGGAATGCGCTTTTCGATATCGACCTTCACATTGACAGCGGAATGTCAGTAGGAATCTTAGGCGGTACGGGTTCATCCAAGACCTCTTTGATCCAGCTCATTCCGAGGCTTTATGATGCAACTGAAGGTGTCGTAAAAGTCGGAGGCATTCCCGTTAAGGATTACGACGTAAAGACATTGAGAGATGCCGTTTCCGTCGTTCTTCAGAAGAACGAACTGTTCTCCGGAACCATATCGGAAAATCTCCGCTGGGGTAACGAGAATGCGACTGACGAGGAGATCGTTGCAGCTTGCAAGATCGCCCAGGCAGATGAATTCGTCTCACAGTTCCCTGACGGATATGACACATATATCGAGCAGGGCGGTACGAATGTATCCGGCGGTCAGAAGCAGAGACTCTGTATCGCAAGAGCTCTCCTGAAGAAGCCGAAGATCCTTATCCTCGACGACTCCACATCTGCGGTTGATACCAGAACAGATGCTTTGATCAGAAAGGGCTTCATGGAATACATTCCTGAGACCACAAAGATAATCATTGCACAGAGAGTTGCTTCCGTTCAGGAATGCGACATGATCATAATCATGGACGGCGGCATGATCGCCGGAAAGGGTACTCACGAAGAACTCCTAAAGAGTAATGCGATCTATCGTGAGATCTATGAAGAACAGACGAAGGGAGGATCAGGTGATGAGTAATAACACTAAAGCTCCCGGAAAGAAGATAGAAGCAGCTCCCGCACCCGGAAGAAGAGGAAGGGGCCCGGCTTCTATGTCCCAGGTAAAGGATTCCATGGGCAGCATCAAGAGAGTCCTCAGGATGTATGTCAAACAGTTCCCTGTTCTTACATGGGTCGTAGTAATCTGCAATATCTATAATGCCGTTGCTGCTGCTATGCCTGCGGTTTTCCTCCAGAAGGTAACTGCAGTATTGGAGGAAACGATCTATACGGGTGACTGGGAGACAGCCAAGATAAAGATAGTCTCATTCCTTATCCCGCTTATCTGCATCTATGCACTTGCGGCCATCTTAAGCATCGTACAGTCCCAGGTTCAGGCATACATGACTCAGAAGTTCCTGCATAAGCTCAGAACTGATCTTTTCAACAAGATGCAGACTCTGCCTTTGAGATATTTCGATACTCATAAGCACGGCGATATCATGAGCCACTATACAAACGATATCGATACTTTAAGACAGCTCGTATCCATGGCTCTGCCTACAATCCTGAGAGCAGGTGTAGTTGTAATTTCAGTATTCTTTATCATGCTCAACTACAGTTTCTGGATGACGCTTATCATGATCGTCGGCATCATTGCAATGATGTTTGCGACAGGTAAGGTAGGAGCAGGTTCTGCTAAGTACTTCATCAGACAGCAGAAGGCAGTAGCTTCCACAGAAGGTTACATCCAGGAGATCATGAACGGCCAGAAGGTAGTTAAGGTCTTCAATCATGAGGATAAGGTTAAGGCTGAATTCGACAAGCTCAACAACGGACTTGCAGAAGACAGCGGCAAGGCTAACACTTACGCCAACATCCTTGCGCCCATCATCGGCAACATCGGCAACATCGTTTATGTTCTCCTTGCCGTAGGCGGTGGTCTCATGACCGTGTTCGGTGTAGTTAATTTCTCATTCTCAGGACTTCCGATGGGAATCGACATCATTGTTCCTTTCCTTAACGGAAGTAAGCAGTTCATGGGCAACATCAACCAGCTCACGATGCAGATGAATGCGATCGTAATGGCAGGTGCAGGTGCCCAGAGAATCTTCGATCTCCTCGACGAAGAGCCTGAAGCAGATAACGGCTACGTAACTCTCGTTAATGCAAATATCGCAGAAGACGGTACTATCACTGAAGCTGAGCGTCCGACAGGTCACTGGGCATGGAAGCATCCCCACAAGGCTGAGGGCACCATCACATATACTGAGCTCAAGGGTGACGTATTGCTTGACTCAGTAGACTTCGGTTATGTTCCCGAAAAGCAGGTCCTTTACGATGTCTCCGTTTTCGCAAAGCCTGGCCAAAAGGTAGCATTTGTTGGTGCTACAGGTGCAGGTAAGACGACGATCACAAACCTCATCAACCGCTTCTACGATATCGCTGACGGTAAGATCCGTTACGACGGAATCAACGTCAACAAGATCAAGAAGAAGGACTTAAGAAGATCTTTGGGTCTCGTTCTCCAGGAGACTAATCTCTTCACCGGAACAGTTATGGAGAACATCCGTTACGGAAATCTCGATGCAACTGATGAAGAGTGCAAGGCTGCAGCAAAACTTGCAGGCGCTGCCGACTTTATCGAGCGTCTCCCTGACGGATACGACACGATGCTCACCAACAACGGTGCTAACTTCTCACAGGGCCAGAGACAGCTCCTTGCCATTGCCAGAGCGGCAGTTGCAAATCCGCCCGTCATGATCCTCGATGAAGCTACATCATCCATTGATACACGTACTGAGGCAATCGTCCAGCGCGGTATGGATAAGCTCATGGAAGGCCGTACGGTATTTGTCATCGCTCACCGTTTGTCGACTGTCATGAACTCTGACGTCATCATGGTCCTTGACCACGGCAGGATCATCGAGCGCGGTTCACACGAGCAGCTCATTGCCGAGAAGGGCACATACTATCAGCTCTACACAGGCGCATTCGAACTCGAGTGATATTGTTATGCTCGTTTAGGTCCTCCGCGCTTCGCTTGTGCGGAATCGCTCGCATAATCAATCACTCTCGCTGCAGGCAGGAAAAATAAAGTGCCGCAAAAACTTATTTCAATTGTTTAGAGGTTGGCTCAGAAATGAGGCAACCTCTTCCTTTTACTATCGGGAAACCCATATCGAGTGTTATAATCAAAAAACAATGACAACATACATGGATAATAGGATAGGATAAAAGGAAAATAAAAATATGAAAAAACAATTGGCGGTCATATCAGCAGCGGTGGCTTTTTCACTGGTATTCTGCTCATGTGGCGGACATACACCCGGTGCGTTCGATGACGATGAGACGACACCGACTACTTCCGAGACCACTTTGCCCGATTATACGGTTGCAAGGTCTCCTCATCATGACCTTAACAGAGTAGATGCCACTGAAGATTTCGGTTCTATGAGCTTTGAATACAAGGATGCATGGGGTGCTCATCAGAATCTCCGCATGGCTCACGGAACGATTCATAACTATTTCGCATATTATTCACTCGATGCCAGCGACAGAAGAGTCAACGAGAATCTGAGTACCGTATCTGCGATAAGCCGTCCTACAGTACTTGAGTATCCTGCTGACAGGGACGGATATGTAATTTATGAAGTTACATATACCCAGACGTTCCCGATAAGCACAAAGGAACCCAGCAGCGTATATACGGCTTTCTTCTCCTATCACAGTGTCGGATTCCTGGATTACTATACGGGAACTATTTATCCTGTTATCAATATGTCCACACAGATCGACAGTTTCAGTGTTACCGGAGAAGTCGAGTGGAACGGCAAGACATATGATATGGGTTATTACGAATTCCGTGAGACCGAGTGGCTCGATAGTAACACGGAGCAGGTGGACAGCTATACTGTAGTCAGAAGGGAAATGGTAAAAATCACATCAACTTCTTACTTCCTCGTTCCCGCAGGATACGACGGAATCGTTATGTTTGTTTACGTTGCTGATGACACTGACAGACCTGTTGAAGAGGTTCTTGCGGAGAACAATCCGTACTTTACTCCGGCAGACTATTTCGGAGACGATGAAGATCCCAACGATTACGTATTCATCGGTATTAATGCTCCGTCCTGATACGTTTACCGGTAATTATTCAAAGCGGATATAAAATCCAAGAAAAGAAGATGCCTCATAGTTTTGAGACATCTTTTCTTTTGCTGTTATCAGTTTTCCTTACCCGGCTGTTCCAGTCCTGAAGTCAGGAGCTTTACTGCTATCGCGCACTCGATACGTTTGCGGAAGATATCGCAGCCCATCTCGTAGATGCCGTTGATATCGCCTGATGCGTGATAGGAATTTGCTGCACATCCTCCGGAACAGTAAAGTTTTGCCCAGCAATCCTTGCACTCGGGGCGGCTGTATGCGTTGCATGAAGCAAACTTGTCCCGGAGCTCGAGATTCTGTACGCCGTCGTAGATGGAACCCATCTTATATGCCTCGTCACCGACGAACTGGTGGCAGGGATAGAGGTCACCCCAGGGTGTAACGGCAAGATACTCTGTGCCTGAACCGCATCCCGCAATTCTCTTGTAGATGCAGGGACCGCATGTGAGATCGAGCATATAGTGGTAGAAGGTGAAAGGTCTGCCTTCGTTGTAACGCTCGACCATGAGTCTTGCAAGTGCTTCGTACTGCTCGAAAACAACAGGCAGGTCTTCTTTTGTGATAGCGGAAGGACTGGAAGGATCTGTAACAACTGGCTCCATGGAGAGCTCGTTAAATCCGAGGTCCAGCATCTGCCTGATATCGTTTACGAAATCAATGTTGTAGTGGGTAAAGGTGCCTCTCATGTAGTAGCTGAGGTTACCTCTCTTAGCAACGAACTTCTGGAAGTTAGGAACGATCCTGTCGTAAGATCCGTTGCCTGCATAGTCAACACGGAAGCGGTCGTTTACTTCTTTACGTCCGTCCAGGGAAAGAACGACGTTGTGCATTTCCTTGTTGGCAAACTCGGTAACTTCGTCGTCCAAAAGGACACCGTTGGTCGTAAGAGTAAAACGGATATTCTTGTTATGGATCTTTTCCTGCTCGCGTCCGTATGCAACGAGCTTTTTGCAGACATCCCAGTTCATGAGGGGCTCGCCGCCGAAGAAGTCGATATCAAGGTTCTTGTGGAAGCCTGAATTCTCAATAAGGAAATCGATGGCCTTCTTACCGACCTCGTAGCTCATTATGGCGCGCTCGCCGTGATACTTGCCCTGGCTTGCGAAGCAGTAAGAGCAGTTGAGGTTGCATGTGTGTGCCACGTGAAGGCACAGAGCCTTGATCTTTATGTTCTTCTTGCGGAAGTCCTTAGCAAGATGTTCGTACTTGTCGGGAGCATAGAGCTTGCCTGCGGTCTTGAGGTCATCGATGTCGGCGATGCATTCTTCTGCATCGTCTCTTGAGATGCCGTGCTTGGCGATAGCTTTTTCGATTACTTCCTCTGCAGGTTCGGTCTCATACCATTGGATCATGTCATAAGCGACTTTATCGACCATGTGAATAGAGCCCGAATAGCAGTCGAGTACGATGTTAAGGCCGTCAAATTGGTAGCAGTGGATCATAGGAACTCCCGATTTTCATAAAAAAAAGGTCCCACGTAAAATGAGACCTTAAAGTTTCAGAATAAGACTCTCTTATTTAGAAAGCTGCTCGCAAGGCTGGTTAGCAACGCCGCAAGATGTCTTGCATGCTGACTGGCAAGATGTCTGGCACTCACCGCATCCGCCTTCCTTAGCTGACTTCTCGAGATCTCTTGTCTCAACTGTAACGATTCTTGTCATAGTAAGTAATCTCCCTTTTTTATAATATGTGAATTATACTTTGCAAGTCCTAAACCGTCAAGGCAAGACGGGAATCAGTCCCTGATAAGGCCGTCCTCCGCCAAGCATGAGTCTGATGTCGCCGTTTGCAAGGATCTTGACGATGTCTTCAGTGATGATCTCACCCGGCATGAGAAGCGGGATTCCGGGCGGGAACCCGTAGATGAACTCACTGCTCGGAAGGCCGATCGCAAATTCAGGCTCAAGATCGACTGACCTCATTCGTGCTTTTGCCGCCTCCTGAAGTGTGATCGCAAACTTCGGGAATGGTCTCGAAACAAATTCTGCCGGAACATACTCTCCGTCCATTGCATTGTCTGTCGTGATAACGGCATCGCAGAAGCGCTTCAGGGTATCTTCCGTGTCACCGATGCCGGTCATGGCGATCAGGTGGGAAGGGAAGCTTGCTTCGCACTCGATATTGAATGTTCCTCTCAGATACTCGAAAAGATAATTGCCCCTGCCCATCAGTACAAACTTGGATCTCTCCCTTACAGGTGCCTGCCAGAGCTTGAAGTTCTTTAGTGAACCAAGGCTGCTCTCGGCATAGGCGATGGCGTTCTCCCACGGCTTTAGTATCTCCGGAGCTTTCGAGTTGATCTGTGCAAGACACTTCGAAATACCCTGGAGGAGAATGTAAGAAGGGCTTGAAGTCTCAAAGATATCGAGGCCTCTTCTTATGAGTGATACATCGATGGGGCATCCTTCATGAAGCAGCATTACTGCCGTCTGTGTAGGAGAAGAGAGTGTCTTGTGAAGACTCTTGATCACCAGATCGCCTTTGGCATCAGGACCGAAGAAATCGTCATCAAGGCCCAGGTGGGCGCCGTGAGCACTGTCGGTGATGAGGATTGCATCATATATTCTGGTAATGCGGAAGATCTCATCCGTGTCGGACAGAACGCCTTCGTAGGTAGGTGAAGTGATCACGACAGTCTTGATCGAAGGATCTCTTGCGAGGTTCTTCTCAACGTCGGAGGGTGATATGTGGCCTGCGAAAGGGAGCTCCTGGTCAAATGCCGGCATCAGCGGAACGATGGAAGAACCGGCAAGCTCTATGGCATTCCATACTGCCAGATGGCAGTTCATGGCTACCAGGATCTTAGTGCCCGGATTCTGGATTGCTGCGCTCCAGATAGCCGCGAGGATCAGGGCAGAAGAACCATTTACCGACAGGAATGCATTCCTGGCTTTCCACACCGATGCAGCGCAGTCTTCCATGTCTTTGAGAAGCCCTTCGGGCGCGTGAAGATTATCGAATCCGCCGATCTCTGTGATATCGCGCATGAATGCCTGCGATACGAAGTCAGGATTACGTTTGCCGCCAGGCATATGCATAGGCAGCGGATCGGAACCCAGGTAGAGCTTTAATGCTGCTCCCAATCTGTCGTTATCGTATTTCATTTTCGCGTCCTTCCTTTTGATTGTAAATTAACACAAAAGAAAAGGGCTGTCGATTGACAGCCCCTGAATGATCAGATTGATGAATCAATTAAGGATTGATTACTGTGAAGCTGTAACCTGATACAACATCGGAATCCTCATAGATCGTCTTCTGCATCTGGAGAGCAGTAGAGAGGAGGAGTGTATAAGGTGAAAGCTTGCCATCGAGAAGCTCAACGTCTGAGCCATAGCTGATAGCCTGAGCCTCGTCGTCAGAAAGAAGCATGTACTGTGAAACGAGGAAGAGGGATCTTACGCCAACGTTCATGTGAACGAGCTTGTTGTTGATGGAATATGTAGGAGTAGAGCTTGAGGATGCACCTGAAAGTCTGCTGCTGAAGGAAAGACCCAATGTGGATGTGCTGCCCAAAGAGCTTGACTCTTCCTGGATGAAGAGAGGCTTACCTTCGATACCTACTTTACCAACTTCGTGAAAGAGCGCGATGATGATTGCGGATTCTTCATCGAGCTGAGGCATGATAGTATCTTTGATTCTCAAGAGCTGCTTAGCAACTGCAACGCTTCTGATGAGGAGACCCTTCTCGCAAGCGAGGGAACCCTTGATCTCTGCGGGTGCTGTGAGCCAGGAAGTTCTGTTCTCGAGGAAATCGATGAAGTGGTCGAACTCTGTCTTTCTCTTAACGATAGCTGCCTTGAGCTGCTCATAAAGAGTATCAACGTTATCTTTATTTACTTCGATCATCGGCATGATGCCGGCAACCTTATCGGACTTACCTGTAGCTGCTGCTGAAACTGCTGCTGCCTGAGGTGTTACTACAGGAGCGTCTCCACCACCTGCGCTCTCGTCTGCTGATGTGAATGTATACTTACATTTAGGGCATCTGATGGCCTGATTGGCAATGACCATTCCGCAATCGGGACATTTCTTCATATTTGTGACCTCCTGTATCACGGATGTACGTGAAAGTGAATCCGCATAGATAATTACAATTTATTTTACAACTTGATTTTTACACAATCAATAAGAAAACTGTCTTTTATTTAAAGTTTTATGTCTAAATTGTAATAAATAAAAGACACTGACGAGGGGGTGTCAGTGTCTTAAGGAGGGTGTTATGAAGTAAGGAACAATTACTTTGAACAACCATATCTTACCATGTGTAATATTTACTTTAAGATTCAAAAAAGGCAAAATAGTGGCAAGAATTTCACAATTCAGGCATTTGGGAGGAAACTGTCTTGAAACTTGAAGGTAGGCTCTTTGTTGCCAACAGGATGACTGAGATCAGGGAAGTCACTACAGAGGACACTGATCCCTCCTATTCCAAGCGCCTTGAAAAGGCGCTCATAGAGCTTTGCAGACAGATGGACATTCCGGTTCCCATGTGGATGAAAAAGAATACCAAAGAGTTTGCCGCATTCGGTCAGACGATATTCTTCCGTGAACAGTATACAGAGCAGGTCAGATTTGACAGGTTTCAGATAAGAGTAAGAGAAGACTGATGAAAAAGATAGGTATAATCGGAGGCGGAGCAGCAGGCCTCTTTGCCGCATGTCTTTTAAAGAAGTTTTCGGGAGATGGGATAAACGAAGTTACTCTCATTGAAAAGAATGAGGTCCCCGGCAAAAAGCTCATACTTACAGGCCACGGCCGCTGCAACATTACAAACCGCAAGCCGGCGTCTGAACTTAAGACAGGTTATCACGAAGCAGACAATTTCATATATCCGGCGATAAAGGAATTCGGCCCTGAAGATACCATCAGTTTCATCGAAAACGATATCGGTCTTAAGACAAAGGAAGAGGACAACAACAGGATCTTCCCAGTGTGCGACAGCGCAGCAAGAGTAAGGGATTCGCTTGTATCCTATATTGCAGGCAGCACGAAGACCGTATGTAATTCAAAGGTTCTGGACATCCGGAAGGATTCTTCATTTGAAGTCAGCACAGCTGATGAAAAGTATAACTTCGATTATGTGATCCTTTGCTGCGGCGGAAGCTCTTTCCCGCAGACGGGTTCTGTCGGTGATTCGTACAGACTGGCAGATAAGATCGGCCACACGGTTATTACTCCGAGAGCTGCGCTTGCTCCCGTAAAAGCAGATGAAGAATCACTCTCATTCATAAAAAACTTAAGCGGAGTTTCCGTTGCTTCAAGGGTAAGCCTTTTCTGCAACGGTAAGAAAACAGCATCAACGGAAGGTGAGGTATTGTTTGCGGAATTCGGACTTACGGGTCCTGCGGTCATGGAGATATCAAGAGAGATTCCCCGTGACATATCAGATTGCAATCCGTATTTTGAGCTCGATCTCGTACCGGCATTAACTGAAGAACAGTTTGACCGGGAGTTCCAAAAGCTGATAGGAGATCATCCTGACACTAAGATTACAACGCTTCTTGCAAGATATATTCCTACGTCGGCTGCAGGTGAGATCGCTGCAAAGGCAGGTGTGTCAGACCTTTACGCACAGGGCTTTACCAAAGATAACCGCAGGAAGACCGTCACTGAGATGAAGCATCTTAAAGTCACGGTTGGAAGGGAACCTTCCATCGACAAAGCATATGTTACAAGGGGCGGGGTTTCTCTTAAGGAAGTAGACCGAAAGACTATGCAGTCAAGGCTTGTGCCAGGTCTTTACATTATAGGTGAAGCACTTGATATTGACGGTATCAGCGGAGGTTATAATCTTCAGGCATGCTTGAGCGAAGCTTATCTTGCAGTAAAGGATATCCTCGGTCTTTAGTGCAAATAAAAACGGTGACAACTGCTGCCGTCACCGTAAGATTTACATTTAACTATTGAAATCAGTTGTACTTCTCGCCCTGGACTCTGAAGATAACCTCACCGGGATAAACCATGTCGAGCTGTGCTCTTGCTACGCTTTCAACATAAGCATCGTCTTTACCGAATTCTTCCTGGGCCCTGATCTGCTTAAGCTTGTCTTCCAGTTCTTCTGTCTGTGCAACGAGAGATGCGTTTTCAGCCTTAAGACGTTCTTTCTGCTTAGCAATGTTGGCATATTTGGTGATGCAAAGAATACCTACGACAACGCATACAATGCAGATCATTGTCGTGAGGAAGGAAAAGCCGCCTGTCTTGCGCTTAACTCTGAGCACACCATGCCTCCTTAATAGAGATTTCTATAAAATTATTATTACTTAACCCCGGGTGCAAAACAACAACCCGGGGTTAAACTTAAAGTACTTGTAATATTTCGTTTTCTATTGGACTCATTCAATGAGTTCGTACATGGAGGCGGCATCTTCTTTACGTACAGTCTCGGGAAGAGCCGTTACCCTGAATCTGACCTCACCGCTTCCGAAAAGAATGCTTACTTCATCTCCAACCTTGAGTTTTACTGAAGGCTTTGCGGGCTTGCCGTTAACGGTAACTCTGCCGGCCTGGCAGACATCGTTTGCGACAGTCCTGCGCTTTATTACTCTGGAAAGTTTAAGGAACTTATCAAGCCTCATTATTATCTCCCGTAAGCATTACCCTGCCTTTCAAAGCTGAAAGGAGAGTAAGGTCATCTGCGTATTCGATATCAGAACCCATCGGAAGACCTGAAGCCAGACGGGATACCCTGATGCCGGAAGGCCCCAGCATTCTTGAAAGATAAAGTGCCGTGGCATTGCCTTCGGCTGTCTGGTTGGTTGCAACGATAACTTCCGTGATCTCCGGGTGATCGGCCAGACGCTTGATCAGGTCAGGGATCGTAGTATCGGAAATGCTCGTGGACTTCATCGGATTAAACACTCCGTGAAGCACGTGATAGAGTCCTTTATACTCGTGCGCACGCTCAAACGTTGACACGTCTCTCGGTGACTCGACAACAAGAACCGTTGTCTTATCCCTTAACTGGTCTGAACAGATGGGGCAGGGATCTGAGTCCGTGAAATTCTGGCAGCAAGTGCATCTCTTTGTGGATGCTCTTGCAGACATGATCGCGGATGTCAAAGCCGCGGCATCCTTATCATCCATGGCAAGGACGTGGAATGCCAGACGCTGCGCAGACTTGCCGCCTATTCCCGGGAGACTGCTGAGCTGAGTTATTAAATTCTGAATTGAAGGCGAATATCTTGCCATTATCAGAAGGGCATCTTCATGCCGCCTGTGATGGCACCGATACGCTCTTGATTTGTCTTGTCAACCTGCCCAAGAGCCTGGTTTGCAGCAGCGATGATGAGATCCTGGAGACCTTCGATATCTTCGGGATCAACTACGTCCTTGGCAATCTCAACACTCTCAAGCTGATGCTTACCTGTAACAACTACCTTTACGAGTTCGCCGCCTGCAGTACCTGTAAATCTCATTTCCTGGATCTCAGCCTGAGCCATCTCGATCTGTCTCTGCATTCTTTGAGCCTGTGCAACTACCTGATTCATGTTGCCGCCCATACCCATTCCGCCGCGGAATCCTTTTGCCATGTTTATAACCTCCGGTTAATTAATCTAATCAATTATATACTTAATCGCCGAAATGAACGTCTGTGGGAACACCCATGTTCCTTGAACGCTCGTTGAAATCGTCAAGCTTCCTGTCAAGCTCTGATGCCTGTTCTCTCTTGACCTGCTCGGAATACTGCTTTTGCGTGCAGATGTAGAGGTGGTCGGCACCGAACTCGTCTTTAATGCCTGAAGATATCTGTCTGAATGCCTGGGATTTTTTGAGATTGGACAATAAAGTTATGTCCCTGTCCTCGAAAACGATATAAGCAGACGTGCCTTCTTTCTTAAGGCTCGTGCGCTCTAAGATGACAGCTATGTTCTCATTTGTTCCCTTAAGTCTGGATGTGACATTCGTCCACCTTAAGGCGATGTCTGCATCCTCACCCGTAAATGACGGAGCTCTTACCGAGCTTGATCTTCCGTCCACGATAAGACCGCTCTTATCTGCCTGTACGGCAATCTGTGAACGGGGCTGGACGGGTGCAGCGGGCGCCTCAGGTTCGACAGTCTCTTCTTCCTCTTCGTTCTCAAGATCATTGAGGAAAGAAGAAGACAGATTCCCGAAGATGCCCAGAGGCTGCATGGGTGCAGGCTTTTCCTGCTCTTCGGGTTCGTCAAAACCAAAGCTGAACTTTGATTCTGTATTCTCATCTTCCTTCGGCATGAAGGAGAAGATGGTAGGTTCGGCATGCTTCTCATGGGAAGTGTCAGCCGGGATATATTCATCATCCTGCGAGTCGTCTTCTACAGGCTCTGCGGGCTCTTCAGGTTCAGCAGGTGCCGGAATCTCAGGCTCCTGAATGATCGAAGAGAAAAGAGTTCCTGTTGAAGGCTTGGGTTCTTCAGATTCTTTAGGTTCACTTGAAGAAGTGCCGAAAATAGAAGGAGTTGCAGACGGCTGCGGTCTGTAAGGAGTCGCAGAAGGCTGGGGCCTGTAGGGTGCAGGAGGTACCGGTATAGACAGTTCTGCGTCAGGAGCAGGCTCAGAAACTGAAGATTTTTCCTCAGCACTTTCCTCTGCCTTGGCAGGCTCTTCAGTCTTTTTCTTGAAAAGACTCTTAACATCCTTTGCAGGCTTGGGTTCTACTGCGTGTTTAGGTTCTTCGGAGGCTTTTGTCTCTTCAGATGTCTTGGTCTCTGAAGAACTCTTTTCTTCTTCAGGTTTTTTTACTTCCTCAGTGATCTTAACTGTGTCAGTGCTCTTTACGGGGCTGTCGTTTAATGTAAGCGTTGCAGCCTTTGCAGCCTGGTTCTTTTCGAAGTCGGGAATGACGATTGGAGTAACGGGGAGAGCTGACTTTCTGCCGCAGAGGCGCATCAGCATGAGCTCGAAACTCGTTGCGATGTCAGGAGACTTGCGAAGTTCTGCATATTCCTTTGAAAGGTAGCTTATATAACCGGTCAATGTATCTGTGCTGACCTTTGCGGCAGTCTGATACATATCCTGGATGGTTTCCTTAGGATAGGGGAGATAGATGATCGGATCTGCCTTGACCCTGATGATGAGGAGATCTCTGAAGTAAGCTGCAAGGTCAAGCGTGAAACGCGCCTGGTTCTTGCCTGAACCGTTTAAGATCTCGCAAAGGTCGATGAGCTCGTCGAAGCGTGCATCGATAAGGCAGTTTGCCATCTTGAAGAGAAATGAGCTGTCTACTGTGCCCGTGATCCTCTCGACGTCCTGTGAAGTGATCTCCTTGTCGCCGGAAATGGCGGAGATCTGGTCAAGGAGGGAAAGAGCGTCACGGAGCGCGCCGTCAGATCTTGAAGCGATGAGGCGGAGCGCATCGTCAGAGGCGTTTATGCCTGACTTGCCACAGACTTCTCTTAATCTTCCTGAGATAAGATCGATCGGGATCCTCTTGAAATCGTATCTCTGGCAACGTGAGATGATGGTTGCCGGGATCTTGTCGGATTCCGTCGTAGCAAAAAGGAACATTACATGCTTCGGAGGTTCCTCGATAGTCTTAAGAAGGGCATTGAATGCACCCTTTGAGAGCATGTGGACCTCGTCGATGATGTAGACCTTATATGTGGTTCTCGTAGGAGCAAAATTAACTTCCTGAAGGATCGGCCTGATGTCGTCGACACCATTGTTGGAAGCGGCGTCCATCTCGGTAACGTCAAGGATGGAACCGTCCAAGATACCCTTACATGTGGGACATTCGTTGCATGGATTGCCGTTTATGGGATTCTCGCAGTTGACCGCGCGTGCGAATATCTTCGCAATGGTGGTCTTACCCGTACCGTGCTGACCGCAGAAAAGATATGCGTGGGCAAGCTTTTTTGCAACTACTGATTGCCTGAGGGCAGTGACAGCGGCTTCCTGACCGACAACATCATCAAATTTAAGAGGTCTGTACTGTCTGTAGAGAACGATATGATCTTCCATAGTAAGTTCCTTAAAGCCGAATCGAAATCCAAAAACTAAAAATGTCCGTCCCGCCCGAACTGCCGTCGGTAAGGCTTGACCCGCGGCGCACTTCGTAAACCGCTTACTGCTGCTTCCTTCCGGACCTGACAGGGTTCACGGCCCGAAATCGCACGGGACCTTGGCCGGCGGCAGACCGCGCGGGACGAACATCTGAATTATCAAACACAAGGATTATAACATAAAAGATTCTATTATTAATTCAATTATGGGGACAACCCGAAATCAACATCAGGAATAACAGGATTCAATGAATTTCTGCGTATATCCGCCGATCGTTGCAATTGCTGTTCCTGCCGCATCTGGTGCAGCCGCTTCAACATAGATAATGAGTGCGATGGGCTCCTTGTAATCCACTATCGCACATTCCATGTATGCGCCCCTGCCTGTATTCCTTCCGAGAACGTGAAGGATCCTGGTACCCTGAGGGAAAGCAGCGGCCAAAGGAGATTCGATCTCGCTGTGGGCCATGTCGTTGATCAGACGCTGGTGTACCTGGGGTGTGTTGATGAATACGTGATAAAGATATGACAGGTAGTTGCCCATGTCGTAGCAGGAGATCGTTCCGGGCGCGCGGAATTCCATTCCTCTGTAATCTTTATAGATAACTGAGTCGGTATATGAGATATAACCGCTGATCTCGTTTACCTTTTTGACTGCTTCATCAAGTCCGCCCATTTCCTCGATAACAAAATTGAGAGCAACACTGTCGTTCTTTATGATGGCGTAGTTAAGGAGGGTGCGCATATAAAACTGTTTGCCGAAGAAATATGTCCTGGCAATATATGAGGAATTACGTGCGCTGTTGGGAGGGTTCTCCTCATAGTCTATTACCTTTGACAAAGGCCCCGTAGTACCGGCAATGCTGTCGTAGTAAGCAATCTCAAAGGGAATTGCCATTGCGCCTGCGGGAACTACCGGATCGAGCTCGTCAACGCCTAAACGTTCGTCTGAAGACAAAGAGATAAACTCGAAGCAGATCCTCATTTCAGGATGGGTCTTCTGGTAGTTTACGACTCGTTCCTTGAGCTCTTCCAAAGCAACTGCTCTTTCCTGATATGTAGCAGTCTGGATGCCCATGGGCTGGAAACTGAAATCCCTGTCTTCCGTGAACGGGTCAGGTGAATTGTTCTGTGATGTATGGGCCGTTTCCTCAGGAGACGGTGTAGGCGTGGGCGTCGCAGCGAGCACGGCATGAAGTGCAGTGGTCGTTGCGGTCGTCGTTACCTCTGTGGTTGTCTCGGTCGTAGTATGAACCGGTCTCTGATATTGCGAGTAAGCAGTAGTAGTACTCGTGGCCGCACCGACAAGTCCGGGGTACATCTGGCGGTAAAGATCCTGCTTTGCAGCTATGGAACTTATAAACACAACCATAAAGGTTACAAAGAGCAGAACCCCGATGATTATGAGGGTACGCTTTTTGCGGGATGATTTTATCCCTTCAGCCTTTTTCAGAAATGTCGGATTCGGTCTTACCATTAATTATCAGAACAGTCCTGTGATCACGCCGTTATTGTCGATGTCGATGTCCATTGCTGCAGGGTGGGGAGGAAGTCCCGGCATTGTAACGATGGTTCCTGTAAGGATAACGAGATATCCTGCGCCTGCTGACAGGAAACAGTCTCTGACTGTAAGTGTGAATCCAGCCGGATTGCCGAGCTTCTTGGGATCATCAGATAATGAATATTGTGTCTTTGCAATGCAGATAGGGAGGTTGCCGTAACCCTTTTCGACGAACTCCTTTATCTTTGCGGAAGCTTCGGGAAGAATGTCTACGTTTGCAGCGCCGTATACCTTTGTTGCAACCTTGCTGATCTTTTCTTCGACTGAATCTGTAAGTTCATATGTATATTTAGGGTTCTTGGGCTGGTTTTTATCCAGGATGGAAACAGCCTTGTTTGCAAGGTCGATTCCGCCTTCGCCGCCCTTTGCGAAAATCTCTGCCGGTGCGAAGTCCGCGCCTGTAGCCTTGCATGCTTCTTCAACGATTGCGAGTTCTTCTTCGGTATCCGTAAGGAATCTGTTGGAAGCAACGAGGACCGGAACGCCGAAGTTCTGCATGTTCTCGATGTGCTTAAGAACGTTTGCAAGACCTGCTTTGACTGCTTCAGGATTGGGCTCTGAGAGTTTGTCCTTCGGAATGCCTGCATTGTACTTGAGAGATCTTACCGTAGTTACGATAACTACGAGATCAGGCCAGATGCCGAGGTCTCTGCACTTGATGTCGAGGAACTTCTCGGCGCCTAAGTCAGCACCGAATCCTGCTTCTGTTACGACGATGTCGCCGAGCTTCAATGCTGTCTTTGTCGCTATGCAGGTATTGCATCCGTGTGAGATATTGGCGAAAGGTCCGCCATGAACAAGAGCGGGAACGCCTTCCAATGACTGTACGAGGTTAGGGCACATTGCGTCCTTAAGGCAGGTAGCAAGAGCGCCTGTTGCGCCGAGCTGTCCTGCTGTGACGAGGTTGCCGTCCATATCGTATGCAATGGCGATGCGGTCAAGTCTTACCTTGAGATCGTCCATGTCCTTAGCAAGACAGAGGATGGCCATGATCTCGGAAGCAGCTGTGATCTGGAAGATCTCGGGACGTGTTACGCCCTTTGTGCCGCCGCCGACACCGACAGTAACTGCCCTGAGGCATCTGTCGTTCATGTCGAGACATCTCTTCCATAAGATCCTGTCCTTATCGATATTGAGTTCGTTGCCCTGGAAAAGATGGTTGTCGATCATGGCAGCGAGAAGGTTATTTGCAGTTGTGATCGCATGAATGTCACCGGTGAAGTGAAGATTGATGTCTTCCATCGGGACGACCTGTGAATAGCCGCCTCCGCAAGCGCCGCCCTTGACGCCGAAGACAGGTCCCAGAGAGGGCTCTCTTAAAGCGAGAACGGGCTTTTTGCCGATGAGCTTTAAGCCCTGGGCGAGACCGATGCTTACTGTCGTCTTGCCTTCACCTGCAGGTGTAGGGTTCATGGCTGTTACGAGGATGAGTTTGACATTGGGATTAGAGGGCAGATTCTCTACATAATCCAAAGGAAGTTTTGCTTTGTATTTGCCGTAAAGATCGAGTTTGTCGGTATCGATTCCAATGCTTTCGGCTACCTGGGTTATGGGGTTGATCTTTGCGTTTTGAGCTATCTCGATGTCACTAAGCATATCTGGCCTCTCCTCTTAAAAAAGTAATATGAATACGATTGTATTGTAAAAGGACAGGCATTTCAATCACGGCAATAAGCAGAAGTGCAAGATTTTAAGCGCCTCCGCGGCACACCACTATATTTTGTAGGATATGTGGTATTTTTTCACTAAATGTTGTGTTTTTTCGTTGACAATATATCAAGGAAATGTTAGCATTGGTGCATATTGGTAATATTTCCGTAATGTTCCTTTAAGGTTACTGAAATATTTGAGAACTCTAGTCTCCGGGTGGGGGTAATACTTATGATCATCAGTTCCGATTTGGAAATGTGCAAGGCTAAGTTTGAAGAGCTTATCGGCAAGCGTATCGTTTGCAAGACTAACGGCGGCCGTAAGAGGATCATCACTTACATCGGCACAGTTGAGCACTGCTATCCCAACGTTTTCACAATGCTCTGTAACAACGAAGCAGGCAAGCAGTCCATCGTTTCCTTCTCATATATCGACGTTCTCACAAGAACAGTAAGAGTAGGAATCATGCCCGAGAAGGCACAGGAAGACGTAGTAGCCGTATAATATTAAGCTTAAGCAAGTCACTTAGAGCACTGTCATTACTGAGAAGATCAGGTTTTGACAGTGTTTTTTTTGCCTGTTTTTATGAAACATAACTGACACAGGGGTTTGCTTTTATTTCCTCAAATAATAAGGTAAAATTGATATATAAAATTCGACGCTAAGGGCGATTAATTTTATGGATTCTTACGAGATCACAGCTAATGCAAAGTTAAATCTTTTCTTGCGTGTACGCGGGATTCTCCCGAACGGATATCACAGCCTGTATTCGATAATGCAGGAGATAGACCTCGCGGATACTCTTACCATAAACATTTATCCTGAACTTGATAACGGTTTTGATATCAAATGCATAGGCAGAAACGATATCGATCCGCAGAAGAACCTCTGCAGAAAAGCCAGAGACAGATTCTTCTCATCACTTCGCAAGAAGGCAGGTGCAGATCCTTCGGTTCCGGATGCAAAACGCTGGAAAAAGGGTATTTTCCCTAATATTGAAATCGTACTTACAAAGGTTATTCCTTCCGAATCCGGTATGGGAGGCGGAAGTTCCGATGCTGCAGCAACGCTTATGGTGCTCCAGGAGCATTTCGGCAATCCTTTTACCGATGAGGAACTTAACCAGCTTGCAGTAAATGTAGGTGCGGATGTTCCGTTCTTCCTTTACGGCGGAACATGTCTTTGCCAGAGCGTCGGCGAGGAGATCAGCCAGCTTGAACCTCTTGCAGGCATACCTCTTCTCATCGTTAAACCTTCGAAGGGCGTATCAACTCCCGAGTGTTTTCATGCAATAGACAGCAAGCCTTTGCCGGAGTTCGACGAAGACCGCTATTCTGCTTTTATTGAGAATCTGAATAACACAGACAAAACGCCTCTTGAAAGATTCCTTGAAGGAAAAGACCTTCTTACGAATGATCTTGAGATGCCTTCCCTTGAGATGATCCCTGAGATCGGCAATGCAATGGATCTGCTTCTTGAGACAGGAGCAAAATTCAGCCGCATGACAGGTTCAGGCAGCGCCGTTTTTGCAATGTATGACAGCGAAGATGCAAGGGATGCCGCTTATAAGACCATCAAGGAAAGTCAGGCAATTTCCGGCTGTGATGTGTTCGTTTCAAAAACGATCTGATCAGAATGAAGTATTGGCAAAAAGGCCTCTCTTATAGCCTCTTGAGTTTTCAGAATCGATAAGTTCGAATCCTCTTTTACCGTAGAATTCAACCATGTTCTTATTTGTGGCAGCAGAGTGGAGAAGGACACACTTTGTTCCGTCTTCGCGTGCCATGTCCAGAGCTTTTGTGATGAGATCTATTCCGAGTCCCGTTTTCCTGTAGTTCTGGATTACAGCAAATCTGGAAATGTAGTAGGAGGGACCGGCTTTTTCGAGGAAGCTTAATGTCTTATCGGAGAAGTTGTAGATGATGGGATTCTCAACTCTTTTAAGGCAGATGGAACCGACGATCTTTCCGTCTGATTCGGCAACAAGGCAGGTCTGACGGATTATTCTGTCGGCAACGCTCTCAACGCTCTCGGTCATTGCCTCGAGCATCGAAGATGATATCCCTGAATCCGTGCAATAAGTAAGCATCGCGCTCTTTAGCAAGCGCGATACTTCAGCAGCGTCATTGACGGTAGCGATTCTTATTACGGGTCCTGTTTTCATCAGTTAAGGAAGCAGTTCACAAGGATAGCCTTGTGAGCGTGGAGTCTGTTCTCAGCCTCATCGAAAACAACGCTCTGAGGTCCGTCGATAACGTCTTCGGTAACTTCATAACCTCTGTAAGCAGGGAGGCAATGCATGAAGATTGCATCCTTGTGAGCTACGCCCATAAGCTTAGAGTTAACCTGATAGTTCTTGAAGATCTCAACTCTCTTGGCCTTCTCGGCTTCCTGGCCCATTGATGTCCATGTATCAGTGTAGATAACGTCAGCGCCTTCGGCAGCTTCGAAAGGATCTTCTGTCATGACGATCTTTGAACCCGTTACCTTTGCATCTTCCTTTGCTTCGTTTACATACTTGTCAGGGCATGTGTAGTCTTTGGGGCTTGCAACGGAGATATCCATTCCAGCCTTTGCGCAAGCATGGAGAAGGGAATTGGCCATGTTGTTGCCGTCACCGAGATAAGCCATCTTGAGGCCCTTGAGTTCACCTTTGTGCTCCTTGATCGTAAGGAGGTCAGCTAATACCTGTGTAGGATGCTGGTCGTCTGTAAGTCCGTTGATTACGGGAACCTTGCCATATTTAGCGAGGTCCTCGACATCCTGGTGGCTGAATGTTCTGATCATGATGCCGTCAACCATTCCGGAAAGAACGTTTGCCGTATCGTAGATAGTCTCGCCTCTGCCGATCTGGATGTCGTTGTTGCTCAAAAAGAGTGCCTGGCCTCCGAGCTGATACATGCCGACTTCGAAAGATACTCTTGTTCTTGTGGATGACTTTGTAAAGATCATGGCAAGTGACTTACCTTTAAGAAGGTGGTGCTCAATGCCTGCTTTTGTCTTAGCCTTAAGATCGATCGCCGTATCGAGAAGATAATCAAGATCTTCAAAGCTTACGTCTCTGTGGAAATCTATATAATGCTTCATTTTTCTAATGTCTCCTTATTCTCTTTATTCGTCGTCAGGTGTGGCGTCTTTGGGTGTTGTAAGTCCTGCTGCATCAAGCTTGTCGATCTTTGCGCTTCCGATGCTTGCAGCTGATTCCTTGACCTGCTTCTTCGTGGGGAGCGCGTCCTTGATCCTTCCGAAAACATTCTTGGGACCTGCAGTGTTCTTCAAGATCTTGTCCAATGCTTTGACGAACTGGTTTGCCTGGGCCTTTGTGATGATGAGCGGAGGGGCAAGTCTGATTGTTGATTTTCCGATAGCGCTTACGAGGATGCCCATCGTGAAGAGCTGCTCACGCATACCCTGCGCGGTGATCGTATCGTCGAATTCGATACCGATGAGAAGACCCTTGCCTCTTACCGAACGGATGCAGTTGTACTTTGATCTGAGCTTGTTAAGCTTCTCGAAAAGTTCTGCGCTTACATCCTGAACATTATCAATGATGCCTTCCTGTTCGATCGTTTCCATTACGGCATTACCTGCTGCGCAAGCGAGAGGATTGCCGCCGAATGTTGAGCCGTGGTCACCGGGTTTAAAGCCTGTAGCGATCTCGTTTGTTGTGAGCATCGCGCCGATCGGAACTCCGCCGCCAAGACCCTTTGCGAGAGTCATGATGTCAGGTACTACACCGTATGTCTGGTAGCAGAAGAGCTTGCCTGAACGACCGATACCTGTCTGGACTTCATCGAAGATGAGGATGATGCCCTTTTCAGAGCAGAGCTTTCTTACTTCCTTAATGTATTCAAGGTCAGCCGGATGAACGCCGCTCTCACCCTGGATGAGCTCGAGCATGATCGCTGCAGTCTTGGGATTAACAGCTTCGATCAGTGCGTTGATATCGTTATAAGGTACGTGAACAAAGCCCGGAACGTTAGGCTCGAAAGGCCTTGAGAACTTCTCCTGGCCTGTAGCTGCAATAGTTCCCATCGTTCTTCCGTGGAAGCTCATGTTTGCAGTGATGATCTCGTATTTATTTACATCCTTATAGTAGAAGTAACTTCTTGCGAGCTTGATTGCTGCTTCGTTAGCTTCAGCACCGGAGTTGCAGAAGAATACCTTGTCTGCAAAGCTTGCGCGGCATAGTCTGTATGCGAGTTCTGACTTCTCCGGAATATAGTAGTAGTTACAAGCGTGAATAATGCTCTTTGCCTGTGAGCAGATAGCGGAAGTAAGCTTCGGATGCGCATATCCGAGGCAGTTTACGGCGATGCCGCCGATCATGTCCAGATATTTCTTTCCTTCGGTATCGTAAAGATAGCATCCCTTGCCTTTTACGAAAGCAACAGGGAGGGGGTTAAATACCTGAAGACAATAATTCTTATCAAAATCCTGAATCAGGGCGAGATCATTTTCTATACTCATAATGTTCTTTTTTCTCCTTTACGATCATTGTGCCGATGCCGTTCTTTGTAAATGTTTCAAGAATAATAGAATGAGGGATCCTTCCATCTATTATGTGGGCTCTGTCGACACCTCGCAATACCGTATCAAGACAGCCTTCGATCTTCGGGATCATGCCGCCTTTGATAATGCCCTCCTCAACGAGATCTTTGATATCATTCTGATCCAGAACGGGAATGATATAGTCTGAACCGTCTTCAAGTTTCTTCAATACGCCGCCGACGTCGGTAAGCGTGATGAGCTTTGAAGCGCCCAATGCAACAGCTACCTCTGCTGCGACTGTATCTGCGTTGATATTGTAGCTCTCGCCGTCTTTTCCGACGCCGATAGGCGCGATGACGGGGATATACTCGTCGTTTGCAAGCATGGAGATGACCTTTGTGTTGATCTTCTTGATCTTGCCTACATAACCGATATCAATGCTGTTGCCTTCGGCATCTTCGGTCATTTTCTCTGCTTCGATGAGGTTGCCGTCGATACCTGAAATACCGATAGCTTTAGCGCCCTTGCCGCAAAGAGTTGAGACGATGTCCTTATTTGTCTTACCGATGAGGACCATCTGGGCATAACCCATGGTCTCTTCGTCTGTATATCTCAAGCCGTTTACGAAGTGGGATTCCTTATTAACCTTATTAAGCATGTCGCTGATGTCAGGTCCGCCGCCGTGAACGATTACGGGATTGATGCCGATATACTTGAGAAGAGTGATATCGTCCATGACAGACTGCTTCAGTTCTTCGTTGATCATGGCATTTCCGCCGTATTTGATGACGAATGTCTGGCCTCTCATCTTCCTGATGTAAGGAAGTGATTCGATAAGGATCGATGCCCTGTCTACGTTATTCTTCATGTCGCCCGTGATTACGGGATTTTCTTTCTGTCCTGCCATGATCAGATACCTCTTACGATATTCTTAAGTCCGGAAGTCTCTTCGAATCCGAACATTACGTTTGCTGCCTGTATTGCCTGAAGAGCTGCGCCCTTGCCGAGATTGTCCTGTGCCGTGAAGAGCTTGATGATTCCTGTCTCGGGATCGAAGACTCCGTTTACGTCAATGTAGTTTGAACAAGCTACTGCCTTAACGTCCGGCAGTTCCTTTCCGGAAAGCACTCTTACGAATGTCTCGTCTTTATAAAATTCCTTATATATAGCGTTGATCTTCTCTGAAGAAACATCACTGAATTCCTTTGAAGGCTTTGCATAGACCGTAGCGAGCATTCCGCGCTTGAAGGGTGCTAAGTGGGGAGTAAAGGTTACAGTTACGTCACCCGGATTTTTTCCTGCGAGGAAAGAGCACTGCTCGGAAATCTCTGTTGTGTGGCGGTGTCCCACAGCGCCGTAAGGCTTGAATGACTCATCAACTTCGCAAAAGGCATATGCGAGATCTGATTTTCTTCCCGCGCCGCTTACGCCTGATGTTGCATCGATGATGATCGAGTTTTCTTCAATAAGGTGAGCCTTAAGGAAGGGCGCAAGCGCGATAAGTGAACATGTCGGATAACAACCGGGATTTGCTACGAGATTAGCTGTCTTGAGCTGCTCTCTGTAGAATTCGGGAAGTCCGTATACTGCGTTCTGCAAAAGTTCCGGATTGGGATGTGTAAGCTTATAAGACTTCTCGTATGTTGCAAGATCCTTATATCTGAAGTCACCGCTGTGGTCGATTACCTTTACGCCTTCAGCAAGGAGCTCGGGAACGATCTTAGCTGATACTCCGTGGGGAAGAGCAGTGATAACGAGATCGGAATCCTTTGCTACTTCGGCATAGGGGAGATCTTCACAAAGATTATCTACGATTCCCCTGAATTCGGGATAGATATCAGAATAAGGCTTGCCTGCAAAAGTCTGGCTTGTAAGATGGCGGAATCTGAAGTAAGGGTGGTTTGCAAAACCTCGTACGAGTTCTGCACCTACATATCCTGTTGAACCAATGATAGATACGTACTTTACAGCTTCTTCAGTTGCCATGTTAATTCCTCCGTAAGAGTGAGATTCCCCACCCTGATGTGTGATTTATGCAATATAATGCATAAATATTCAAAAGTCAACATAAATATGCATAATTTACTACATATATTATTGAGGGGATCTAACACGCATAATATCGCTAATATCCCGGTCATGTGCTTCCGGGGGTCTTTTAGTAATAAAAAAGTAATATTATTTTTTTGGATTTTCATCACAAAAAGGTATATTGCACAATATAACAAAAGTCCGAAAATGCTTTATTTTGCTTGTTTTGCCTCTTTTTCTTGTACAACACTCACAAAATAGTTTAAGGGTATTTGATATATTTACCAAGCAAGGCAAATTACTATCCCAAATTCCCAAAACATTTTTTGGGAAATGTGTCATATAGTAATGAAAATTACGTTTTGATACTATTCTCGTAGTTATCAAGCCCAGATGTATGGGCACAATTTTGGAGGTTTGAAGAATATGGCAAGTTTATCTTTCCAGCATGTTTACAAAAAGTATGAGGGCGGCGTTGTTGCTGTATCAGATTTTAATCTTGACGTAGCAGATAAGGAATTCGTTATCCTCGTAGGTCCTTCAGGATGCGGTAAGTCTACAACACTTCGTATGCTCGCTGGTCTTGAAGATATTTCAGAAGGTGAAATTTATATCGACGATCGTTGTGTAAACGACGTTCTCCCTAAGGACAGAGACATCGCAATGGTTTTCCAGAACTACGCTCTCTATCCTCATATGTCAGTTCGCGACAACATGGCTTTCGCTCTTAAGCTCAGAAAGATGCCTAAGGACGAGATCAACCGCCGTGTACAGGAAGCAGCTAAGATCCTTGAGATCGAGCACTTGCTTGACAGAAAGCCTAAGGCTCTCTCCGGTGGTCAGCGTCAGAGAGTTGCTCTCGGCCGTGCTATCGTTCGTGACCCTAAGGTCTTCCTCATGGACGAGCCTCTCTCAAACCTCGACGCTAAGCTCCGTGTACAGATGCGTGTTGAGATCACAAAGCTTCACCACAGACTTAAGACAACATTCGTTTACGTTACACACGACCAGACAGAGGCTATGACCATGGGTACCAGAATCGTAGTTATGAAGGATGGTTTCATTCAGCAGGTTGACTCTCCTACGGAGCTCTATGACAACCCGGTTAACACATTCGTTGCAGGATTCATCGGAATGCCTCCTATGAACTTCATCAATGCTGTTATCAACGTTGAGGGTTCTGACGTATTCGTTTCTTTCGAGAATGTTACAATCAAGCTCCCTGAGAGATATGCAGTTGAAGAAGTTATGGATCGTGACGGTCAGGAAGTTATCTTCGGTGTAAGACCTGAGGCAATCACAGACGATATTACATACGTTACTGATCACCCTGAGTCTGCATTCACAGCTGACGTAGACGTCGTCGAAATGCTCGGTGCTGAGACATATCTCTACGTTACAGTTAACGGATCACTCCCGCTCACATGCCGTGTTGACCCTACAACTTCACAGTCTGCAGTTGGTCAGGTTGTTGACCTCGCAGTTGACTCTAATCGTATCCACCTCTTCGATAAGGATACAGAGCAGAGCATCATTTCTTAATCTTAATAATTCGAGAACCTCAATTAGAGGCCGTGACTCTTGTAAAAGAGCTCACGGCCTCTTTTATGTGGCAAAAAAGAGACAAAAACGGGCGTTTGCTTGCACCTTTTTGAGAATAATAATATTATTTAGAGTAGCGTTTTAGGCGTTCTTATTGATTTCTAAAAGAGGTAGAAGCAATGGAAGAGATTAAGAAATGTATGCGTCAGGTAAAAACAATTATTTCCGCTAACTGCGGCGTAATTGATACGGCGGGCAAGATCCTTGCTGCTACGAATGAGATTGGTGAAGAAGAGACAGATCCTTCCTTCAGAGCAGTCGTATCTTCCGATAATCTTTTCGCTTCCACAGCAGACAGAACATACCTCAAGGTGTTCATCGGCGAACAGCTCAAGTACATCCTTTACATTGAGAGCACGGATCCGGATTCAAAGGTAACACTCCAGCTCATCGCAGAGTGGATGAAGACTTTGGTCAAGGAAAAGGGTACTGATGCCGAGAAGGCGATCTTTATCCGTAATGTATTGCTCGATAACGAGATCAGAAGCGAAGTGCCTATGATCGCAAGAGGCTATAAGATCGATTGCAACGATCCGAGACTCGTTCTCGTAGTTAGAACTACTGCAGAGCAGAGTGCAGAAGCATTTGAGATCCTGCAGAACCTTTATACAGATTCAGATGTTGCTACTGTCATCTCCATGGATGATACAACGGCAATCGTTATCATTGACGCTCTTGAATCACAGGTCAGCGAAGATACAAGAGACAGCTTTATCGAAGAGACTGCACAGTCCGTACTGGCATGCCTCACATCCGAAGGCTGCAAGGCAAAGGTCGCTGTAGGTTCTGTCGTAGGTTCGTTCATGGATATAAGCAAGTCTTACTCTGATGCCATGACGGCACTTAAGGTAAGCAAGATCTTTGACGGTGAATCTGACCTTTCAAGATATGACAAGTTAGGTCTCGGAAGACTTATTTATCAGCTTCCTAAGCCTCTCTGCGAAATGTTCATCAGAGAGGTTTTCCCCAACGAGGCATTCAAGCAGCTCGACGAAGAAACAAGAACAACGATCGATACTTTCTTTGCCAACGACTTGAACGGTTCCGAGACTTCAAGAGAATTGTTCGTACACAGAAACACTCTCGTGTACAGACTTGAGAAGGTAAAGACCAAGACAGGCCTCGATCTCAGAAAATTTGATGATGCGGTACTCTTTAAGATGGCGACAATGGTAAGGACCTATATCGATTATCTTAACGATACCAATGACAACAAGATCAGGTAACTAATTTGATAGATTTTATTGACGTTGAGAAAACATACAAGTCGGGAGTTGAGGCTCTCAAGGGTGTCAGCTTCACGATCGAAGACGGTGAATTCGTCTTCATAATAGGCAAATCAGGTTCAGGTAAGTCGACTCTTCTCAAGTGCATTACATGCGAAGAGACTCCGACTTCAGGTAAAGTCACTATCGACAACTTTGACATCTCACATATGAGCCGTGCGCTCGTACCTGTTTTGCGCCGTAAGATCGGCATGATTTATCAGGATTTCCGTTTGATCGAGACCAAGACGGTCGCAGAGAATGTTGCATTCGCAGGCGAGATCATCGGTGTTCCCAAGCAGAGTCTCATGAATACAGTCCAGATCTGCCTCTCGGTAGTAGGACTCAAAGATAAAGCTGACTGTTATCCTCAAGAACTTTCCGGTGGTGAGCAGCAACGAGTTGCCATTGCAAGAGCGATGGTAAACAACCCCAGCCTTATAGTTGCTGACGAGCCTACGGGAAACCTTGACCCTGAGACATCCGAGGCGATAATGGCGATGCTCTTAGAGCTCAACCAGAACGGCGGCACCACGATAATCATCTGCACACACGACAGCACGATGGTTGACCGTATGAAACAGAGAGTTATCGAGATCGATGACGGTCTTGTCGCAAGAGACGAGAAGCGAAGCGGCTATAAGGGTGAACAGACAGATACAAGTGCATCTGCTCCCCAGACGGCAAGGACCTCACTTTACGGCGGTTCAAGAAGCGTTGCTTTCGGCGATGACGAAGAATATGGCGATAATTACGATGATCCGGCTTACGGGACTTCTGAAGTAATAGATCATAATGCCGGTCTTGTTTTTGGAGAAATGGCAGGCGGTGATGTTCAGAAAGCCGTTCCTGCAGAAGAACTTTTCGAGCCTGAAGAAGAAAAGGTAGTTGAGGAAGTTATTGCTGAAGAAGTAATTCCCGAAGAGGTTATTCCCGAAGTTACGGAAGTATCAGAGCCTGTTATCGAGGAGCCGGTATTACAGGAAGAGCCCGTTCAGGCTGAACCTGAGATAATCGAGATCAACATTCCCGAAAATGACACACCGGTAGCATTCGGAGACGAGGTCATTGAAGCACCTTCAGCTCCGTCCGAACCTGAAAAGACTCCTGCAGCGCCTGTTGCTGCATCTGTCGATGAAGATCCCGACATAACATCTTCTGATGAACTTGCTTTCCCCAACAAGGAAGCATCTGATGAATCCAGAGAACTCAAGCGTGAACAGAAGCGCAAGGCACGTGAGGAGAAGCTTGCCCAGAAGGAAGCTAAGCGTCAGGAAAAGCTCAATAAGAAGAAAAAGGTGAGAGGCACAGGCTTCACACCTGACAGTGACATAGATATTTTCCCGGAGGACGATGAATAAATGAGCGGCAGAGCATTTATCAATTCAATCAAGGAAGGCGTCCTCGGAATCATCAGGCATCCGCTTGTTACCATGGCGTCGATCACTACCATCATGATGATGCTCATCATTATGGGTGCTTTCTATATGTTCTCGGTCAATGCGAGAAGGATCATGACAAAGCTTTCCCAGAGACCGCCTATTGAAGTTTACATGACACTTCAGTGCACGGAAGAGGAAAGACAGTTTGTTGCACAGCAGCTTACAAACAACCCGGACGTCATTGAATATACGATGTCTTCACCTTTGGAGAACTATGAAGGATTCAAGGAAAACCTCGGTTCTTCCTCATCTATCCTCGATGACTTCGACTACAACATGTATCTTCCTTACACATTCAGCATCCGTCTTGCAGATCCTTCTGTTGCGGATACGGTATGTGCTGAAGTTGCAACATATTCAGGCGTATCAAAGGTAGCCCAGGAAAGCAGCGTAATGAACTTCCTTACCAGGGCATCAAGGATCGTAAACATAACTACAGCAGTATCGTTTGTGGTCCTTTTCATAATCGCTCTGTTCATCATCTCGAACATGGTCCGAATCTCCGTTTACTCAAGAGCCAGCGAGATCGAGATCATGAAATTCGTCGGAGCTACAAATAACTACATCAGATTCCCTTATATTACCGAGGGTGCGATCGTAGGTTTGTTCAGTGCCCTTGCTTCATGGGCAATAGTAACTCTCGTATATAACCAGGTTTACTCAAGAGCTATGAGATCTATCGATCCGGCAAGCTTTTATGCCCTCGCTACAACAAGATCCATCATGTGGCATGAACTCGTGATCCTCGTTGTCATGGGACTGATAATCGGTGCCGTCGGAAGCGGCATCTCCGTACGTAAGTACGTCAGGGTCTGAGGTTTATTATGGAAACTGAAGAGATTACAGTAAAAACAGAAAAAAAGCAGAATATCGTACTGAAGAAGTTCTGCATGTTCTGTGTAGCGCTTTTATCCTGTCTGATCGCAACGGCATCAAGCTCATGGATGTCTGCAAAGGGAGTAGTTGCCGTAGGCGGCGTACCGGTCCTTCTTAACGAAGTAACCCAGGCTGACATCGATGATGCGAAGGAAAGAAGAGATGCGGCAAGAGCCGAAGCAGATGAGGCTTCTGAAATGATCTCGCAGCTGGAGGACCAGAGGACTGATCTCGAAGGAGAACTTTCCAAACTCAATGAGGCGAGCGATGCTCAGCGTGAGCAGTACGTGATAATCTACGGCCAGCTTGAAGCTGCTCTTGAAGAAAAGGCAAAGGCTTTGGACGAGTTCATCGTTGCACAGGAAAACCTTGAGGCGCAGCAGAAGGTCTTCACAGACAGAGTTACCGTAATGTTCGAATACCAGAACAAATCCACTCTTGAAGTCCTTTTGGAATCAGACAGCATCGCCGGTTTCTTTACGAACATGGAACTCATCACTCTCATCGCAGATGCTGATGCACAGGCAATCGAAATGCTCCAGACGGCACTTGACGATGCCCAGCTTCAGGCAGACATTAAGCTTCAGTACGCTGAAGAGATGCAGGCGGTAGCAGATGAGAAGAAGAGACAGTTAGATGAGCTCGAGTCCCTCATAGGAACCACTGAAGCAGCGCTTGATAATCTGAATACTGACATCGATTCCTGGGAACAGCAGGAAGACGAGCTTGAAGCTTATGCTGAATCACTTGATGACGAAGTTAAGAGACTTCAGGAGGAGTACGACCAGCAGCAGAGAGTAAAGTATTCCGGCGGCAACGCTTTCCGCTGGCCTACTTATAATACTTACATCACATCTTATTTCGGATACAGAACGCACCCCGTTTACGGCACGACCAAATTCCACTCCGGAATCGATATCGGCGCAGGTTACGGTGACACGATCATGGCTGCATGCTCGGGTACAGTCATCTATGTAACCGAACCATACGAAGGATGCAACAAGGGCGGTACAGGTTACGGCAATTACTGCATCATCGATCACGGCAACGGCTATTCCACACTCTACGGACATGCAAGAGACATCTATGTTTCCGAGGGACAGTGGGTAGAAGCAGGCCAGTCCATCGGAGAAGTAGGAAGCACGGGAACTTCCACCGGTGCACACCTTCACTTCGAAGTCCGTGTATGGGGCGAGACCCAGAATCCTCTGGATTATCTGCCGTAATATCTTATGGACGACAGCTTTTACGACATTCTCGCATCGCATTACGACGATCTTCAGCTCACAGGCGATACTTCCGCATGGGCTCCTTATATCTGCGGTCTCATAACCGATTTCTGCAAAAAGGATGTTCCTTCTGTAACTGATCTCGGGTGCGGAACGGGTGTCATAACCAACTATCTTGCATCAAAAGGCATGACTGTTACTGGTGTTGATCTTTCTCCCGACATGCTTTCTGTAGCTTCATCTGGTGATGAGACCGGAACTGTGTCATGGATCTGCGCAGACATTACCGAATATGAAGGTCCCGTTTGCGACTGCTTCATATCAACGATGGATACCATAGGCCACATAACTGATGTAAAGGCCCTCTCGAAAATGTTTGCTTCCGTAAGCGGACTTCTTGAAGAAGGCGGTGTATTTATCCTTGATACGACCACCAAGCATCACTTCGAAGAGACTTTGGGCAATAATGTCTTTTACGAAGACTACGACGACTTTACTCTTTTATGGGTAAACCATTACGATAAGGATGAGAAGATCAATCACGCCGAGCTCACTCTTTTCGAGCTTTGCGAAGACGATCTTTACGAAAGATACGACGGCGAACTCACCGCGAGATTCCATTCGCGCGAAGAGATAGAGCAAATGGCAGCAAATGCCGGACTTAAGGTGCTTGCCGTATATGGTGAACTTAACAGGGAAGAACCTGAAGATACCGATGAACGCATATTCTTTGTGTTCGGTAAATAATTATATATAAGGAAGAGATATGTCAGATAACGCGTATTATGTACCGGGTGCGCCCGAAGATCTCAAAAAGGACCATATCGTAAGGGCAGAAGGCCTTGGCGGTCTGGTCAAGTGCCTTTGTGTCAGCACAAAGACCGTTTGTGAGACTGCAAGGGTCATGCATCAGATGTCTCCTGCCGCAACGGCTGCTTTGGGACGTTTCATGACAGGATCTCTTCTTATTTCCGAATCAATGAAAAACGAGAAGGATACCCAGACGACCATCATCAGAGGTGACGGCCCGATGGAAGGCATGACCTGTGTAGCCGACTTCGGCTTTAAGGTCAGGGCATATCCCGTTGAACCGGTAATCCCCACCGAATATCACAAGCCCGGCAAGATCAATGTCGGTGCAGCAGTTGGTAAGGGAAGCCTTACGGTAATAAGGGATGTCGGACTTAAAGAGCCCTATGTAGGTGTGTCTGAACTCGTATCGGGAGAGATCGCCGAAGATTTTGCATATTATCTTGCCAAGTCGGAACAGACCAAGTCGATCGTATCGCTCGGCGTCCTTCTTGAGCATGGTGAGGTCAGCGCGGCAGGCGGACTCATGATCCAGCTGCTTCCCGGCGCAGGTGAAGATGAGATCTCCTATCTTGAAAAGAGAGCTTCAGGATTCCCTGAAATATCTTTCCTTTTCAAGGAAGGTTTTACCCCCGCCCAGATAATCGATCTGTTCATGGGAGATCCTGACCTGGTATATCTTGACGGCCAGGAAGTTGAATTTAAGTGTAACTGCAGCAGGGAGAGGATGCTCTCAGGTCTTGCCGCTCTCGGAAAAAATGACCTAGAAGAGATAACAAAAGACGGAAAACCTATTGAAACTGTCTGCAGATTCTGCAATAGTAAGTACGTTTTCGACCCTGAAGAATTAAAATTCGGTTAAATGCTTGAAATAGAGCGAAAAAAGTCGAAAAAAGTACTTGCAAATCCCAAAACATGATAGTAGAATACTTTCCGCACGCGTCTATTTAGGGTGTATTTTGCCCTGAAACACGAGTGATAAGGCTTTGATAACGGAGATTGCCACGAGGTGATGCGCAGCTGCGCGGGAGTCACGAGGTGGGGAACTTCGAAGGAGCCGAAGGCGGAGGATACGATCCGATGCCGTCTCGGGACCCTCAAGTCCGGAGAGTCGCAAGCAGTACGTTACTGCCCAGAGAACCAAAGTGCCGCCAAGCAGGTGGTAACTGGATAGTCTGGGTTTTTGAATGGAAAGCCAAGACACTCCCGACAGGGTTGAGAAAAAGAAATACAGCTTATAGTAAGGAGGCCAACAAAATGGCAGCAAAGACAACAATGGTCAGAATTAAGCTCAAGGCTTATGATCACAAGATCCTCGACGAGAGCGCAAAGCTTATCGTAGATGCACTTGCACGTGATGATGCAAGCTTCTCCGGTCCTATCCCGCTCCCTACAGAGAAAGAGGTAGTTACGATCCTTCGTTCACCTCACGTAAATAAGGATTCCCGTGAGCAGTTCGAGCAGAGAACTCACAAGAGAATCATAGACGTCTATACACCGTCTTCCCAGACGATGGATGACATTGGCAAGCTTGACATGCCTGCAGGCGTTTCTATTGAAGTAAAGATCAAATAATGACGCTTGTGGCTTAAATCGGTTTTTAAAGGATTGCCAAGCCTTGAAAACCGAGGTCACGTTCTTCGGGAAACCGTTGAACCAATAACCTAAATAGGAGGAAAGAACTTTATGACGAAATTCATCATTGGCAGAAAGTCCGGCATGACACAGTTGTTTGATGACAACGGTAACGTTATTCCGGCAACCGTTATAAGCTGCGAGCCTATGTACGTGCTCCAGAACAAGACGGTAGAGACTGACGGATACAAGGCCTGCAAAGTAGGTACAGGATCCATCAGAGCAA
>Ga0326514_10000076_pt1 | contig 58268 bp, 73 predicted proteins | sample 3_2548_0518_D_FD_203653 | JGI IMG/M metagenome (GOLD analysis project Ga0326514, IMG submission 203653) | Bovine rumen microbial communities from UC Davis, California, United States - 3_2548_0518 | ecosystem: Host-associated > Mammals > Digestive system > Stomach > Rumen | place: USA... | reverse complement strand
TTCATCGTTCATAAAATCTGTGAGCCTATCAAGATAATCGTCATCGTTGTCTATCTCACCTGTAGCATAGGCATCTTTAATTTTTTGAAGCGCGTTAAGCTGACCTGGAGTGAGTATCCCTTTTGTGTCCATATTAAAACCCCTTACTACAAGCAGCAATTATGTTGCTGCTGATATTTTTTCCTTTCGGCTTTCTGTTGCTTAGAAGTTTTGCTTTTATTTTCTTCAAGCGCTCGTCAGAAAGCACGTTTTTTATGCGCCTGTCACTTGGTTTTTCTTCAGGAGGTAAGCCAGCTCCAGTATCAGGTGGCATTTCACCTGCACCAGCTCCAGTATCAGGTGGCATTTCACCTGCACCAGCTCCAGTATCAGGTGGCATTTCACCTGCACCAGCTCCAGTATCAGGTGGCATTTCACCGTTCATACCACTGTCAATGTTAAGGTCATTGAATTGTGGCATCGCTGCAGACGGCGGATTGATATTAAGTGCCACAGCATCTGGATTCTGATTGTCGATAGCAGCCTGTACAGAATCAACAACGGCCTGTGTCTTCTGTGACTGTTTAGACAGTTCAGATATGAAACCTGACAACTTAGACTGCAGTAGATTTATATCTCCTACAAGACCTGACAGCAATTCCCTAAGCATTGCTTCTGTAGCAGCTTTTGTGTCCACACCGTGCGCTCTCAACTGTGCAAGGAACATCTCACCCAGTCTATCATCATTTCCATACCAAGCACCAAAAGTGTTACGCATAGAGTCAGCATTAAGCTCCCACGGAGCTTCTGAGACAGGACTTGTTTCTGTTTCTGGTGGCAGGTCAATCGCATCAGAAGCTGTTGCATCCTGCTCTATATTCTGTAGACCTTCTTGCAGTTCGGGTAATTCCATAATTCACTCCATTAAATAAAATATATACCAAATACAAACAAAATGTAAATATATTAATTATGCATTATTTATTTGTCCAAATCTATGCCTTCCACGCATGTCATTGTTACTTCTTGTAGCTGCATTCTGTTTCACTCTATCTAGAGCTTCATCTGCATACCTTTCGCACAAGTCAGCTGACATGTTAAGCCCATACTTGATATTGATATCTTGTGCTTTTATAGATAGCCGCTGCTTAAAAGCGTCGGCTATCTTGCTGTTATTCAAGGTATTAATATCTACTTCCTGCCGAATAAAGTCTTCAAGCAGCTTTATTATTTTTGAGCTGTCTGGCTTTTCACGATTTTCAGCAATCACATAAACCTCCCAGTAAGAGCAGCAACTACATTCGGATTCAACTGGCTACTATCTTTGTTATACAACCTGTTAGCTAAGTCATTTACTCTAGTAAGGTCTTCCTGCTTACCATGATTATAGTAGTGCTTACCTATATTTACATCTTCATCCTCTTCAACTTCAGCCTCTTTCATCTTTTCACGTATTTGATGCTCTATATCTTTAGTATCATCAATACGTTCGTTGAGCACGTCAGCGCTGTCTTTATCTATAAGATTGTTATTGGCATAGTAGGTAACATCATTTTTCATTGTATCAAGACGATTAAGTGCGTGTTTCGTGTCTACCAAAGCAGCATTCTGTGCATCGTCATTAATAATAACGCCATCATCATCTATAGCATGATTAAAGGAATCATAGGCATCCTTTGTAAGGTCGTCATGCTCTAGTTGGTCATTTGCAATTTTCCTATTAAGCTGCGCTATTCTTCCACGAGTCTGATTATTACTTGCAGCTTTTGCTACGTCTTTTGTAGCAGACACAACTGCTCTTTGCAGCTGACCGTTTGAAGCAGACTGCTCTGTTACATCAGGCGGGAATGTGTTCTTTGGTCTATAACTAGTATATCTTCTCGTAGGCATGTATATTCTCCTTATAAATAGTCACTTATAGTGGCCGGGTTTACGTTTGTTATACGTTTCCAAGCAGATTTGTCTCTGTCGAGGAACGCCTCGAAAGCAAACTTCGCTTCGACAAGCTCTTTCTGCACACCTGCTATGTCTGACTCATTCAAAGCAGACAGCTTGTCAGCAAGACGTGCAACAAGGTAACGGTACATCTCAGGTATTGGGTAGTTCAGTCTCGTATCAGGTGTCCAGCCAAGCTCCTTCACCCTGGGAAGCTCATTTTCATCAAGGTCGTTATAGTCCTTGATGAACACGCTCATGCCTGTCTTGTCATTCCATTTGCAGTCAATATATTCCACGTCAGAATTTCTTCCTGTGAAGTCGAATGGATTATATACACAGAACTGTCCGTCATGGTCGAAGAATCCAGACAAATGCTCACCTGTGATAGAATGTACATATGTCACAAATATGTACGGATAGTCACAAGACAGATAGCAAATGTTCCACTTGCCGTCGTCATCGTCCTGCATTGGAGCAGCTGTGACTACATCTGTTATATCTTCCTCGAACGCTGTGCCACGATGCACTTTCGTCCACTTTGCTATCTGCTGTATCTCGTCTGATGTGGCAGTAGTAATATCCACCTCATTATCATTAGCGTCATACCCTCTGATAATATACAAGTTGTATATCACTTTGCGTACTGTACCATGTCCCCACACAGGATTGTTGTTTGCATCAAGCATGTTGTCATACATCTTCGGGTCTCTATTGTGGTGTGTAAAGAACACTTGAGGACAAGCAGGTACATAGTACAACCAGACACTTCTTCTTGGAGCATCCGGGCAGTACAGGTCAGTGCCACTAATGCGGTACACGCCAGAAGCAGTGAGGTCTGTAGTACCAGCCTCACGGTACACAAGCCTGTCATATCCAACAGGTGACTGTGCAGCATATACCTGAACAGTATTTTTCACAAAATTGGGCAGCTTTGTGAGTGCCTTTGTCAAACGGACATTCACACCATAATAGCCGTCGTCAATCATGGCCATACGGTCGTATATATCACGCCAGGCATAATTCAAGAAGTTGAGACAATCAGAAAATGTATAACTGTTCAGCGCTTTTGTTTGTGCAAGACGCATTGCATCTTCAAGAGCATCTGAAGCAAAGTGGTTAACATCTACTTGAAGCATAGGTACTCCTTAGTTTATAGGCGTTTGGTCATAGCCAATGTTATATGGCTTATCCACAAGGCGTCTATTATTCTGGTCAACTGTCTGATTGACAGTGTTGAACGCATTAAATGCAGACCCAGAGTAGCTGCCACCTTGAGATACGCCTTGTCCAGTAAGTGACCACATCATGTCATCGAGCATGTTTCTATAGTCGTCACGATTACCACCCATACTCATTACATCCATAAACAGCTCCCTTGCTGAAGGAGCCATGTTATACAACTTGTTAAATATCTGTGTACGAACCTGTACAGGGAACTCTGTAGAAAATGCTGTCACAAAATTCTGCCAGAAACTCTGCCATGACTGCTCATACTCAGCACCATATGTTCCTTTCTGGAAAGCACGCTCAAGCTCAATTAATGAAGATGTTACCTGCTCATTCAAGCGCATACGTGACTGGTCAGACATTTTCTGCAACTCGAGAGGGTAGTCTTGTACATTCTCAGCACGGTTTATCTGCCTGCCACGCTGTGCTTCATCCATGCGTTCGTTGGCGCGCATCTGCCGCATTTCCTGTGTCTCAATAGGCTCCCATCTTTCAGAGTAACCAGGAGTATACTCACGTGTACCAAAGCCACTATTTGTCCGTCTACCAATCTGTGCAGCACGCCAATGCCGCTGGTTGTTAAGAGCATCAGCGAGTCTTGAAAGTCCAAGTGTCTTGCCAAATGAACGATTGTTAAGGTTGCCGTTTGGATTATGCTTTGGCAAGTTCCAGTTCCAATAGCCATACATCTTGAACCACTGCTCAGGTGACATAGTATACTCGTCAGCTACGGCTGTCTGTCTATTAGCATGTGTGTCCAAGTCTGCTTGCGCATCATCCTGGGAATACTGAGACTCTGCCTTCTGCTGTGTTTTAGCAGCACTGTTACGAGCGTCCATCTTTGGAGATACAGGGCTACCAATTGTTGTACGCATATTAGAGTCAGTACTCAGCTCTGCCTGTCTATTCTCCATTTCTGCCAGGTGCTGGTCAGCATCAGGTGGCAAGTTAGGTGTGTCTGCCATGTCAGTTACCTCCTACTCCAAGTTTGTCCTCAAGAGCAATAAGCCGTCTCGCCAAGTCACCTATTACACCGGCGTTGACAAGAGCAAGCCTGTTGCCATCTACAGTTTTTACACCTTCAGGTGTTTCTTTAACGCAGTCGGGTGCTACCTTCTCAATATCCTGAGCCATAGGGCCCCTATGATACTCATTGGGGTCTATGCGTGGGTCAATTGATGTGGCTGATTCCTTATACTGATACAAGAAATTTCGCAAGTTGTCAGCATATTCCTGTACCATATCATCAGTCCAATTATCCATGTCACTTGGGTCAAGGTTTCCTTCACCTTTACCATAAGTGTATACGAGCTCATTCAACTCGTCATCTGTCAATGGCCCATTTTTATTAGCAAATGTCTTTATACGCTTCTGACGTTCATCAGATATAACATAAGGAATAGCCTTGCTGATAAGCTCTTTCCAAATGTCTGGTGAGTCAAGCACACTAAAGAATACATCTTCAACAAATGAAAATATATCATTATCACCGGTAGGCTGTACACTGCTCATGTTAATCTCCTAAGTCAGTACGACTCTTATCATCTGGTCTACCCATTTCTGATTCATATGGTTGTCCATCTGTCGAATGGTCAGGGTTATACTGATTGAGCTTGCGCTGTGACTCATAGAACCCAGACTGAGGCCTGTGCTTAACAAGTACATCATACTGCTTATCCTGTTCACGGCCACGTTTCAAGTCAGCAGATACATCACGAATGATTTTTGAAGCACCACCTGTGCCAAGTTTAATAGTATCTCCTTTAGACTTGAGACCAGCGGCTCTAGCAATCGTGGCACCATTAAAACGCTGTATAGGGTCACTTTGTGCACGACTGACAGCAAGTAATGCATCACCAAGATACGAGCGTCTGCTGTTGGCTATGTCACCTAGCGTTTCAATAGTTGTAGCAGCTGCTGGAAGAGCATTGTCCAAAGCTACCTGCCAACCTTTACGCTTATATCTGTCTGCCTCGTCCTGGCTGTGGTCTTCTTCAAAGCCACCTGAGCCACCTGAGCCACCTGAGCCACCTGAGCCACTCGTGCCTTCCATACCAAATACTTTTCCGAGTATATCACCACCTTTTTCCTTCACCATGGTGTCAAACTTCTTACGTAAAGCAGAATCTGGATTTTTAAGTTCACTAACTAGTATCTGCTCTGCAATCTTTATGAATACGGCTTCCGCTCCCATGTCACTATCTCCTATTAAATAACACGCCTAATGACGCAACTATATTTTTCAATCTATTATCAGACAAAGTTCCCCTATTATAGTAGGGTGTCATGGACGCTATGATATTCTTGATTCTAGCGTCAGAACCTGTGTCATTACTACCTTTTTCAGGCACAGCAGGGTCTTGCACTTCCGCCTGTGTACTATCATAACGCTCAAGGTCTTTACGGCTGCTCGCATTCTCATGGCCCACCCAGTTGCCATTCTCATCCTGCGTACCTTTTCTGTTGCCGCTTTCGTTCTGCTTCTGCATGTAGAAGTTCCAGAATTTCTTGTATGGCTCCACGTTGGCCGCAGCAAGTTCCGGGACAGACTCGTCCGTGTTGTTGCGAGACAGCTGGTTAGCACTCAATGGTGGCGGCGAACCAAGATATGCATAGAGCTTCTTGTCGTCCTCATTCAAGTCCTGGTGCCTCTGCACAAGCCTGTTCCATATCTCAGGCTTAGACCGTGAGTAGGTTATGTAGTTCAGTAGCTTATGCAAGTCACCCTTAATAGGCTGTTGTGGTTGCTGTTGTGGTTGCTGCTGTGGTTGCTGCTGAGGCTGTTGTGGCTGTGTGTTCTGATTGCCATTGTTATTTATTACTATGTCAGGCTTGCCACCTTTCGACAAAGTATCAGCCTGTGAGTTGTACAGATTCTGCTCAAGGTAGTCATGATTCTCCTTGTTGGCATTTGCACGCTCCTCCTCGGCAGTCTGCCTTGCTCCCCACATCTCGCGCTGGTCGAGCACACCTTCTTTGTGTGCGGCATCAGAGCGTGCCATATGCGTATTGTAGTCGGCATCCTCGACACCACGCTCAAGAGCAGCGGCTCCGGCAGAAGCATTACCAATATTGTGCCATATCTGGGCGTTCTTGGAAGCAGCCTGTGATGCCGCATTTTTCTCAGCCTCGACACGATAGTCACGGTAGGCTGTCTGGAAGTTGCGCTGGGCGTTTTTCTGCTCGTCGCCTGACTGCTTGTCATGCATGACAGCCTGCTCACGGAGATGGTCTTCGTTCGGTGCCATGGCAGCACCACCCGGCGTGGCTTTGGCAGCGAGATATGTGGATAATCCTGTGTACAGTGACGTGTTACCCGCCTGCTCTTTTTCCTTCTTAGCATCGGATGCGTCAGAGTCCTCTGTTCCTGCCTTGTTGCTGGCGGTATTGTTGCCGTCCCTACCTTGTATAGCATTTTCATTTTCCTTGGGTTCTGCATTGGTGGCAGGGGCTTTGTTATCAGCAGGCTTCGTGTTATCAGCAGGCTTCGTGTTGTCAGCAGGCTTTGTGTTGTCAGCAGGCTTTGTGTTGTCAGCAGCTGGCTTTGCATTAGGGGCAGTCTGTGCCCATACATCACTGTGCTCGCCACCTTCCTGCATAGCACCAGGTATCTCCGCATAATATGTGTTCAAATCCTGTGCCTTAGCAAGGTTCTGCTTGTACTCCGTCTCTGCATCATTCCACTCCTTCTCAAGAGCAGCGAGGGTTTCGGTGTCCTGTGGCACGCTATACCATGCAGTCACTCTCCTGTTTTTAATATCATTCTGCTTCTTTCTCCAAGCATCATCCAATTTTTTCTGCTCAGCAGAAGACCTGAGAGTAGCATAACGCTGCTTGCTGGCCTCCAGTAGTTTGTCCTGCTCTTCAAATGGATTTACAGGTTTCTTTTTCAGCATACTATTCAACCTCTTCCAAGTTCACCTGCCTGTACACCAGCAAGTATATTTGGATTCAACTTGTTTCCTTTGACATCATCGGCAGAATCGACAAACTGTCCATTCGGCTTAATAGTCTGTAACGGTGTGCCTGAGCGTGCTGCAAGCACCTCATCCTCAGCTGTTTTTCCACGCTGAGCCATCTCTTCCGGTGTATAATCGACCCACTGTCCACCTTTGCCATTTCTGTTACGCACAAAGTGGCTTTTGCGTGCATTTGTGTCGTTTATGGATGTGATGACACGACCGTTTTCTTTCTTAGGCTTCATGTAGATAGCACGGTCTGTCTCGTAAAAATCACCTCTGTCAACCACAGGTATACCAGCCTTACGCAGCTTGTGCAGCGTTCTCCAGTCATTGGTACGTTTTAGCTGTACTATTTGTTTACCCTGCATCTGTGGTGTAGCTGCTGGTTTTGTAGTAGCAGGTTTTGTAGTAGCAGGTTTTGTAGTAGCAGGTTTTGTAGTAGCAGGTTTTGTAGTAGCTGCCGGACGCTTGCCGTTTGCCCAGTCGATATCAGCCTGTCTAAGCTGATAGGGCTTTCCCTTATGAATACACCACTCACCTACTCTAGCACCTTTCACTTCGGTGTTAGTAGTATATGGGTTCTCCCTTGTACCCTTGCGTGATGGAGCAGGCTTATTCTGTGGCTTTTCCCAAGGCATAGGTCCACGTTCTTTTGCTACCTGTGCCGCAACCTGCTGTTCATGCCTTTTCATATCACTACGAAACTGCTGACGCTCAGCGGAAATCGGTATAATATTTGGCACTTTAGTCATGTCATATTTACCAGAAGCATCCTTAACAGATTCAGGGTCATACTGTCCAAGTAACTTGCCACTGTTATCATAGGCGTCTTTACCTGTAACTTTACCATTAGCATCTTCTGTAAGGTACTGAGACGTTGCTGGTGGAACTATAGCATTAAACATTTTGTTTAGTACATCTACTTTTGGTGTACTTTTTAGCTTATTCGCCTTATTTGCCTGCCACTGCTTATACAAATCAGCAACTTCTTCATCCTGAAGTGAAGATTCAAAAGGTAAATTGTATGTAGTGGTAAATTCTAGCCAATCTTTTTTATCCTGAGTCATATGTCCTCCAGTACAATCAACATATCTTATTACTGAATATGTTGATTGTAAATATATTAAATCTCTTTCAATGTCTGTATATCAACTTGCTGTGTGAGTATCTCTGTACGTTTTGATGTAAGTGTCTTGTACTCCAGCTTCAAAGAACTCACGCATATGAACTGGTCTGACCATACGTGCAAGCGCTCACGATTTCCAGAGCCACACTTACTCTGATACCTAAAACTATAATAACCATAGTTTCCAGTACGTGTAAACAGCTCTTTTGTAAGATACACGTGTGTCGGACGCTCAGCAACAACTTTTCCACCTGGTGTCATGGTCTCAGCCATGATGTTTACAGCAGCAAAGTTGTTTATGCCATAGAGCTTGTCCATCTCCACAGGCCAGCAGAACACAATCTCCCACTCGAACAAGCAGTCAGTGTGCTCATCAACACCCAGCGGAGACGTGACAAGCAGGAATGGATTATGTGTCCAGCCTTTTACCTGCAAGTTATCACCTATCTGCTCATCAACATACTCGTATTTAGCTTTGTATGTCCTGAAAGGGTGATAGTTCTCTTTTGGAACACGTTTCCATTTGCCATAATTGCTCTTTATCTGAGCAATCATGTAGTCCTGCAAAGTGAACCTGTTAACCGTGCACCTGTTTGGCCCCTGATATGTGACGCCACAAGGAAGGCTAAGTGTCCTGAACCAACTGCGTGTGTTGAAGATAGTGTCCAAAGGCGGCCATATTTCACCAACAAAATTGTCACTGGAGAGGCGCGGAACAATAACATTGTCCGTTTCATCAATATCATCCTTCACAACCTTGTCCAACCTGTTGAACGTCGACAAGCAAGGCATCAGCACCTCCTGGTTGATGAAGTCGTACCTGCCGTTGACAACATTCCTGAACCTTTCAAGCATGTCAATACGCTGCAAGGAAGCACCGCCTGTATATGTGTAGTACTGCCCTGTGCCTTTGTTGTACAGGAACGCCGTCTGCGGTGTAGCACCAATATATGTCAAGCCAAGACAAGGAACAACATCTTCAGTGACAGTGACGCCACGCTCCTGCCTCAATGAGCAAATATATTCCTGTGTATATCTATATTTCTGCTTGCCTATGCTGAAGTCGACGGAGGTAGGTGCTTTGTATGCGAACTGCAAATCCCTGTTTTCAGTGGTCAGCGACGTTATGCCGTCTATGACAGTGAGCACCTGCACGGCTATCGTCTTCACAGCGGCCGGAAGCGTGTTGACAAACTCGGAGAATATCGGAAGAGCATACCTGCGCACATCCTTGTCTTCACCGACAGTGCCCGCCTGTAGCCCTTTGTTTTCACCAGGCTGTGTAATCAAAGTGAACACTTTATCATTGACATCACCAGACACCGCAATAACCGGGTCACTCCTGAAGTTGCCAAGGTACTCGTTCAAAGGCATCTTGTTACTGCGCTTGAACCTGTCATTGACAAGGAACGAGTATAACCATGTACGGTGCTCTTTGTTCATGCCTGCGGAGCCTATCCAATTGACCACACGGTAGCCATAACCGTCAAAGGCATGGTACGCTTTCTCCTCAAAACAGCAGTTGAGTCCTGTCTGGTTCAAAGCGAGCACCTGCGGAGTTATCGCCCATGGACGTAGATATTTCTTCTGTATGCCACGCTTCACTTCAATGGCTGTATATGGAGCAGCGACACCGCAGAAATCGTCGGACACGATTATGTTGCTGAAATCACCGTCGATTATCTTTGTGTCCTTGCAGCCGACCCAGGTGGTCATGCCTACGGAAGCAGTCTGCGACAGTTGCCAGTCAGCGTCTATTATGTAGTCCTGGAACGGCGGAGTAACAAACACAGGCTCGCTCTCGCCGATGAACTCGTTCTTGTATTCCGTGACAGGCAGGAAGCTCTCCGTGCCAATCACGCACGCCATGTTGTCGGGCAGTGTTACCTCTGTCTGCTTACCCTTAATCATGGCTATGAAGTAGTCCACTGAGCCGTCAAAGTCTTCAAGAACGTCATCCGACGGCTTTGACGTGACAAACGACGGCTGGTCCTTGTCGAGAAACTTCGGTTTGCTGCCTATGTCGAAGTCAAGCGACCACTGCTTGTTCATAGTCACCACTTCGACAGACTCGTCCATAACCTTCTGGGCTGTATTGACACCAAAGCAAGGCCACATGAACTGCTCCGTCTTGCTGCCGTACTTGTGCTTCGCCTCGACGTCAAACTTGTATTTTGGCAATTTGCCTGTTATCGAGGAAGTGAGCTTACGGCCTCCGATGGCATCGAGAGTTCGTGGCAACGCTTCAACAGCAACGTCCGTAATCACGCAGCCCAACGTGGCCGCACCTGCGGCAGCAGCGAAACCAATAGACACACCCGTAGACACGGTGTTGACCATGCCCGCCACTGTCGGGCCACCTGTAGCACCCACCATGTTCTGCATGTAATCTACCGTGGCGTGCAACGTCCTGTTCATCTCACGGATAAGATACATCGTCAATTCAGTAATAATGTAGAGCAGCTTCTGCTGCAAGAACTGCCCCTGCATACTTGTCACAGACTGCGACGTGCACTGTGCGACAAAATTATGGTTGACATATCCACGTCCGGCGCACACTTTCTGTACATCAGCAGTCGAGTAGAACATATCAAGAGTCTTGATGGCGGTCACCTCGGACGTGTGCGTAGGCGTCAAAGACTGCACTGTCATGTCAGCTACTGCCATGCTACTGAGGTTCTGCCACATGTAGTTGCCATAAGACCTGCTAGGGTTCTTGAAACCCGCATCCTTTGCGATGATTTCGGTAGCACTGTTGGCCTGCAAGATATCGGAAGCAAAGTCGTTCAACGATATGAGAGCGGATGCGAATAGTGCAAACGACTCTGTGTATGGGTCAGTCGTGCTCTGTTCCTGATGTACCGACTGCCTGTCGAAGGATATCTCGTCTATGCTTATGGCGGACTCTTCCTTGTCCTTGTCGAACGCCTCCTCGGACTCCTCCTTGGAGTAGTTAGTGGTGACAATCTCTTTCGTCATGTCCTTCGACTGATGTATCGACGTAGAGTTGTAGTGCACATACGCCGCCTGTCCAAGCGTCTGCTGCAAATAGTTGGCGATGGATATTTTGGGAGCACTATAGTACAGAATAGGGTAACTGAAGAATATCATCATGGCTTTCCATGTAGGACTGTCCAGCAGGTTCGCCATCGGCTCCGTCTGTAAAAGCATGTTGGAGCGCACTGTGGACTTGTAAGAGCCACTGTCATAGCGCACAGAGTAGTTGTTGTTGATAGGCAGCTTTATGGCCTTGAACGTACCCTTTGAGTACACTATGTGCGACACTATGCCATCAATGCTTGATGTTATGTACCACTGCTGCGAGTCATTGCCTACAATCCTGTCAGTCACACTATACAGCTCGCTAAGCTCGGAAATGTCATACGAGTCGTCGGACAGGCTGTCCAAAGGCTGCACTGCTCCTGTGAAACCTTTGTTCACGTCAAAATACTTGTAGGGTATCTCACCACCTGTAAGAGACCCGTCCACACCGACAAAGCCATATCCTTGGATGACACGCACAAGGCTGCCACTGTCCAGGTCTATGACAATTGTCCACTGGTTGAAGTTGTTGTCGAAGTGCATGCCCACTATGAGCAATGAATCAATGTGTGTGGCAGACCACGCCGCAGACGTAATCACATTGGCAATGTCGAGCAGGGAATATGTGCATATGGAGGTGCTACCTGCGTTCAAAGCAGCACCCAAGTCGATGTGCACAAATGGAACGCTTATGCTGAACTTGGAGAAGTTGTCGAGTGGTTTGTACACTGTCAGCAGAATGTTTTCCGTATCTGTTGACACCGCCACAAAGCGAGCGTCCGTAGACTTTGCCGACGAGCAGAAATATTTCAGCACGCTTGAATCGAGAATCTCAGTGCGGTTGACGGAGTTTCCATCCTCGAAGACGTCACCGTCCCAATCTGAAAGCTCATCAGTCTTGCTACGGACTATGAAGTCTTTCTTCGTCAATGCAAGCACGTGCTCGCTGTCCAACCACCAGAAGTTTTCCGTGTCGTTCGTCGTGTCCCACTGCTGCTTGAGGAACTGCATCTCGTTGTCTGACTGCACTTTGGCGAACAGATTTTCCTCAAGAACCTCCTGTTCCACACGCGTGTAAAGGAACGACATGCTTCCATCTGTAGTAGCATTGAGCAGGTCGTCAATGTCAAACATCAATGCGTTGCCCTCAAGCTGTATGGACAACACATGTTCCTGAGACAATGCGTCTATAGCGACTGTGCTGTTGTACACACCCAAGAGAGCCAACGTAATAGAGCGCACATACTCAGATGTTAGCTTGACTGCGTTTATGCCATACCATGACTCGTCACAGCTATATGCTGTGGCAAAATCATCGTCAGATGTGTACAGGGTAACATTTTTTGTAGTGTAGTCAATCAGCAGCTTGTATTTGCCGTCGGCGTAATATACCGTCGCCATGTTGTTGATGAATGTGTCGAGTCTAAAAGCACTGTTGAACACATAGGGCATGTAGAATGACAAAGTGTAATCAGCAGGAACATTGAACTGTATCACCATTCTGTCAATGCTGTTAGACGCCGAGTTTGCAGCAGCTGCAAAGCTGAGCAGGTTCGCATAGTCCTTGTACACGAATGTGCCACTGAAAGACGGAATGATGGAATCCAGGGCGTAGCTACCACTCGTAACAACAGCACCATCAATCAAAAGTGTCATCTGCTGGCTGTGCTGGGTCAAATATGCATTGTTATTGGACACATTCTTGGAAATATCTATGAACATGACAGAGTCGCCCACCGTATATGACACACTATCAACGAACAGCTCTGCATATTTCTCGGTAAACGTGTTCCCTTTGGCAAGTCCAGCCACACTGACATCGCTTGAAATACTTTTGATGTACTTGTATGTGGTGCCGCCCGGAGTCTTCAATATGTTGGCTGTCAACGTAGAACCGACTGCATATGTGGTATCGACCGTCGTTCCCGCGAAACTTTTAGGCACTATGTAGCCCTGCATGTTGTTCGTGTCGTCGGTAATGCTTTTCAGCGCATTGTTCATGATATGACCAGGCACAAACTGCACATCAGAGCTGTCCACAGAGGAAGTGGTGTAGAACATGTACTGCGTCGCATCCTTTGAGCACAAGTTTACCTTCATGCTAAGCACGCCATCATTTACGGAGCATGTCCCAATGCTGTGCGTAAAAAAGTCGCTTGCGTCAACGTAACTTCTGTCTGAAATGACTGCCGGCACTACAGCAAAATTGTCCGAAGATGCCTCAACAGGAAGAAACGCACCACTGCTAATGTATATGTCGGAAGCAAGAAGCACCTCACAGCAGCGAGCATACCAGACTGTGCTGTAGTCATCTGAATAACCTGTCTGGTCGGCATATTTTGTGTGGCTAGGCAGCTTGTTGCTCTTCAATTCGCCGTTGAACGCCAAACCTGACACTTTCAAGGACACCTCGTCATTGTTGGATATGCTATACCCGATAGTGCCACTCTTATAGAACTTGCTGAACGACAGGTCAAACGTGTCAGACCACATCAACTTACCTTCAATTGTAGATATGCTAAGTATTTCAATTTTATATGAAGAGGTAGAAGACCTCTTGTCGATGGACAGAATCTCTTTCAAATGAGTAGTGTTCAAGCCGGAAAAATCTGTAGTCACATTGAGATAGAAGTATGCACTTCCACAAGAATCCCCGATAGAGTTGTGTAAACTGACGTGGTATAGTACATTTACGCTTTTAGTCGACCCTGATGAGATAAGCTCAGTACACTTGGTGCCCTCCCAAAAGCAAGCGTTTATTGTAGCAGGGTGCTCGTACTGTGTCATATTGGCTGTAGTCGCGGCAGTGACAACTGCCTTGGTATCACCATTATACTTTATGACACCATCCCAAGTGTAATATACGCCATCAGAGTCTTTCTTCTCCAACTTGAGTGCTGTACCAACAGGCAGCACCATGTTTCCACGGCTTACCTTATTGTCGGCGGACACACCCACCCACATGGGCAGCTTCTGCTCTATGGTCTGCTTGTTGTAGTCCGCAAGGCTGTTCGCGTACAGCTTGTCGCCGTTGTATCTGCCTGTGTGCTCCCTGTCCTCAATGGTCGCACTCTGCTTGTTGAACACCACGCTGCTCGCCGACATGGCCACTTTGCCGTTCGTCTCAACGCTGACTTCCGTAAGCATCGGTGTGAACTCCACAATATCCATGGCAATGTTGTCCTGCACAAGAAGGGCTACCTTAAAGGAGGTCTGTATGTGCCCGTTGCTGTCTACAGTCACAGGTATGGTATAGAGCACAGTTCCATCATAGCTATATTTGAGTTCCCCATTCTGTATGGACACGTTCTGCTTTCCGCTGGACCAGACAGCCGCGCCATTGGAGTAGCCGGAAAACTTCGCCAGCGTATAGTCACCGTTCTTTACTGTCTCTGTAGGAAACTGCATGCCCCCAAAATCGATGTCAATCGTAGCCGACGTGTCCTGCAAAGTTACAGTATATTTATAGTCATTTCCAAGCTCAGTATTGAGCACCTGTACAGCATTGTCCAAAGTGTTAATGAACGCCTTGGCAACGGAGTCGTAGGCAAGCGAAAAATTCTTTCCGTTGATTGTGCCCGATACGACAGGATTCACGGTGTCCGTGACAGTGCACGGAACGGCCGAGGACAGCACGGAGCTTGTCGGAATGTAGTAGAAACTACCGACACGCTTCTTGTCCTTGGTCAAAAGTATCCTGTACACGGGTGTCTTATTTATGAGCTGCTTCGTGATGGTGTAGCCATCCACATCCAAAGCAGCCTCCTCTATGTCAAAGTTGTACACGTCGTTTCCAGCGGCCCAGCCGTCATGCTCGAAGCGCAGCGACGTGGGCAGATATTTGCCCTGATAACGCTGCCTGTTATGCTGGAACAATGGCTGCTCGACCGGAACGAGCATGTCGGAGCTTTTGACGTCTAATCCACTTGTCAAAGGTATTTCTTTTGTCTGTCCATCAATCATAGATTCTCCTAGAAGCTGTTCTCATTGTTCTTGATATAGTCGATATAGGCGTGCATAAGGAACATGTGTACATTATCAGGTATTTCAACACCAAATGCACCGAACTTTATCAGCAACGCCGCGACATCGAGTGTGACCTGTGCAGGGTTTAGATAGTATGGCAGTGTGTCATATGTATACTTGCCGTCTATGATGTTCAGAAGCACACGTGCCGAAGATATGCGTGTATAGTCCACATCAGTATCATCCACACTGTTTTCATCAGACAGCGGGTCGTTCAGGTGCACAGGCTGCATAACAATATATGCATTTTCAATGAGCCTGTCAATCGTGGACCAGTCTATCACGCACCTGTCCGTACGCATATCTGGGTACTTACTAAGAAATTTTATATAGAGTATAAGCATACTCTTTATAAACTGTGACATTCCAGCCATTTGTGCCTGGAACACGCTATCGCGCGTCTGGTCAAGCGCAACCACGGCGGCAGCCGAACGCATGTTCTCCATGTCAAAGGAGGCGTTCTGTATTCCGGCAAGCTCATACATGGTAGTCTTATGCGACTGTATCTCCGCGTCGAGCTGCGGGTCGAGCGGTGTAGGGTTGATTACAGTCATGAGGTCAGCAGTAGACCTTGACGAGTCAATGTAGAGTGCCTCGCCTGTACCGTTTGATATGGCCTTCATGGCAAGGTCTACGTCGGAATTGAACACCGGAACGGAGCCTTTATACATCCTAATCAGCTGCTGCTTCTTTGCGGCAATTCTGTTCACTTCACGCTGGATTGGATAGAGCAGGTCAAATATGGATGTAGTGAGCTGCCTGGAGAAGCCGGTGTCCCAGGTAAATGTTGTCATGAGCACGCTGTCAAAAGGGTACTCCCTGGCCGGAAGCGTCTTTCCGCAGATGGTCACATATACATAATGCTTCACGCAGTCAAAATACATGCTGAACTCGACGCTGCTCTTTCCGGCGAGCACCTCAAGCAGCTCATTCTTGGCGTCATCGTCAAGCCCCTGCATATACACAAATGTGTCTGTCACAGGGAAATCATAGTCTCTATATAGCATCTGCTTTACGTTGTGCCTGTTGAACTGGCCGCTGTACACGCCAACCTCATAGTCGTTCGCCTTTATCATCTTTCCGGTATAAGGGTCGATGAACGTATGTGAGTAACCGAGTATGGATGCATTGTGGAAAGCCTCAATGCTTATTCGCTGCAAATCGTCGTCCTTAATCAGCTTCCTGAGTATGCGCTCAGCCTCGTCCTTGTAGACAATGTACTCGAAGTTCTGCTCCTCGGACATCATCTTCGGAACAAACGAAATCGTTCCAAGTCTTGACGTAATCTGGTCGACAATCTGCTTCAGGTAGTTGTAATTTGTACCATATCCTGTATCTGACCGCTCCTGCTCAAGAGCAGTAAACGGTGGAACGTTGTATGCTGTACGAGACCAGCCAGCCGACTTCGGCGACGGAAACATTTTGTTATAGAAAGCACACACTTTCAGAAACTCACGAGAATATTTTGTCTCTATGATGCTGTTCAGCCTGTGGAAATCCTGGTCAATGCCTTCTGGAATAGACCAGTCATCGACGGATTCTCCAGGATAAAGTGTAGGCCTGTACTGCTTGGTAACATCATCATGCACCCAGTTAATCATTGTCCCAACCCCCTCAAGCCTTTTGTGATATTGCTCTGCGTAGCACCTTTCTTGAACTTACTGAAATCGTCGTAGATATACTTCAGCTGTTTGTCTGACAAAGTAACGTCACGACAGTCACCATAGATATCCTTCAAACGCTCATCAGAGTATGTTGAACGGTCATACCAGTCGAACGCACCACCTTTCTGCGTAGCCTTTTTCAGCACATCAGTATCTGGCACGTAGCTGCCTGCAAGACCCTCATCAGACAAATCTTGCGAAGCATAATATACTGCTCTACAGTCCGCTCTTAGGTCCTTGAAATCATAGAGTAATGTCATAAGTAAGGTGCCTATCTGCTTAGCAGCTTCCATGTTGGCATCCTGGTCTACTGGACCTTGCATAAGCCAATCAAGTACATACTTTGAATAAGTCAAGCACTCATCTATATCCTTAAAGGTTCTATTAGCATAGCTAGCTTGTTGACGGATATCAAAGCCTACATCTATATCAGCATTTTCCAAAATGTCAAATAGTTCCCGACCCATGCTCGTAGCTTTATCACACCAGCTTATGCTTTCATTAAGTACATTCTGCAATAGATTATACACCTTCTGTGCATCTTTATGTTTTGATGAATCAGAATTAAGGTCAGACACCTTCTGTGTATAGTCCTCTACTACTGGAATTAGATTATCAAAGTATCTTAAAACAGTAGCAGCCTTGTTCATATATACCATTTTAGCATTGTTGGTGAGAGCATTAGGCATGACTGACTTTTTAATGATACGCTTCAACTGCACTTCCGGCAGGTAATCCCTTGTAGGGTCATAGTTGTCCTTGGTAACATCATTATAGTTGATGACATCACTATCATCTGCCTCAACAATAAGCGGCAATGTATAAAAGCCATTATAGCGTTCACCAGGTGCTATATTATAAGCTAGACTCGCAGCATCCTTACCTGCACTACTAAAATGCTTAGCATATTGGCCATGTTCTTCAATCTTATCCAAAGGAGTGTATGAAACAGTGTTTATATCCTTATCATGGTCAATTTTATGCCAGCCACTGAAGTAGTCATCACCATGCCTCTTATCCTTGTTGGCAAATGATAGTGCCGAGTATCCACGCTTCAAGTCAGGCCCAACTGTCTGAAAAGGGTCTTTGTCACCGAGTAAGTGTATCTGCACAGTCCTATTTGGATGAGCATTTGAACTGTTATCATAGGGCTTGTCCTCATCAGACAGCTTATCATCAATAGCTTCCGGCGGCAAATCGACAAACTTCTTGCCTGTCTTGTTGTCAATATACTGCCCCATATACATTGGGTATAATGCAGCATCAGGATTGACGTTGCCTTTGTCGTCGACGTCGTCACGTCTGATGTTGTACATCTTTATGAACTTTCTTGTAGCCATACTATCTCCTTGTGTTGTTCTTGGCTATGAAGTGCTGTATAGCAATATCATCGTCCAGGTGGTCGAAAATACTGTCCTCGTACTGCACCTCCCTGTCAGGGCTGCCTGCTATGGTCAGGGTAGTGCCGTCCTTGTTGGTGACGCTTATGCTGATGGATTTTCCAGCCAACTTAGACGCCCTGCTCACTATGGCGGCCAGAAAATCGAACGACCAGGACTGCCTTTCAAGCAAGCGTACAGCTTTCCTACGTTTTGCCTGCTCAAAATAGATGTCAATCAGCTTTCTAAGCAGAGATGGCTCCTTGTCCTTTCTCACTCTCACTGCCCCAACCCCCTCACACCTTTTGTAATGCTGTTCTGTGTGGCACCTTTCTTGAACTTACTGAAGTCGTCGTAGATATACTTCAGCTGCTTGTCTGACAAAGTAACGTCACGACAACTATTATATATATTCTTCAAGCGCTCATCAGAATATGTTGTGCTATCATACCAGTCGAATGCACCACCTTTCTGAGTAGCCTTATGCATTATATCCATGTCTGGTACAAACTGTCCAGGAATACCTGTATCAGACATTTCTGACAAACTGTCTTGTAAGGCTGTAAGTTGGTTAATATAGGTACCGATATGTTCACACAGACTTTTGAATATTGGTGCCAGTATCTTAGCAGTATCTTTAAGAAGAGACATACCAGGTGTCACGTGTACTTTGGTGTCTTGTGTAAACTTAGCATTCATGTCCACTATAGTCTGTGTAAGCTCTTCTACGTCATCGAGTGTATACCCAGCATCAGCTAGTATACTATCAACCTTATCATTTGTAGATGATAAATCCTCAAATATATCAGACATTTCATAAAAGTTATCTATGATTACACCACAGTACTTTATAGCAAGCTCAAATGCCTTATACAGCTTATTATATAGAGCATTTGCGTCTTGTACTGAAGTAGCTGCACTACTCAAAAACTGTTCATATTCGCCTAGCATTGAAAGAATACCAAATGTGTTATCTATAGTAACAGCAAGTTTTTCTATATATACACCTTTAGATTGATTAACAAGTGCATTTGGCATAATTGACCTGCGAATAACACGCTTCAACTGCACTTCAGGCAAGTAGTCTCTCGTAGGGTCATAGTTATCTTTGATGACATCATTATAGTTTATAACATCACTGTCATCTGCTTCAACAATAAGGGGCACTGTGTAAAAACCCTTATAGTGTGAACCAGGTGATATGGTGTCAGCAATTGACCTTATATCACCACCTGCATCTGAATACATCATACCATACTGTTTATTATCCATGATTTTAGACGCATCTGTATGCAATATACTGTGTATGTCTTTATCACGATTAATCTTATGCCAATCACTGAAGTAGTCATCGCCATGCCGTTTGTCTTTATTAGCAAAAGCCAGAGCTGAATAGCCACGTTTCAAATCAGGTCCAACTATATGAGTATTATCGTCATTGCCTGCTTCATGCACATGTACAGTCCTATTTGGGTGAGCATTTGTACTGTTATCATAAGGCTTATCCTCATCAGACAACTTATCATCAATAGCTTCTGGTGGCAACTCACTAAACTTTTTGCCTGTCTTGTTATCACGATACTGTGTCATATACATCGGGTACAACGCTGCATCAGGATTGACATTGCCTTTGTTATCAACATCTTCTCTCCTGATGTTATACATCTTGATAAATTTTCTTGTAGCCATTATTACACTCCTATAGCATTCCACAAAGCATAGCGCATGGCAGGGAGCAAATCTGGATGGAACGCTTTGTTATCCACTTCCTTATACACCTCGCCATTCGGTCCACGCTTCAAAATCGTCGACTGTATCTCATGCTCACACTTGCTATCCTCAAGAATCAACATGTCACCGCGGCGCAGCAAATCCCTAATCTTGTCGAACATTATAGACTTGTCCGTCTTGTGGGCGTTGGTTATGTTGAGGCGCAAGTCCTCGAAACCCTCGCCAGTCAATCTTATGTGGATGTTGAAATGGTCTGTCAGATGCTGGTCTGAGTCGTCGGCATCCCACAGAATACGCTTGTTCGCCTCCTTCGGAGACAGTTCAGGGAAGTAGTCAAAAGCCGTCCGCCAGGCGGCACGTACTTCCTCACCCAGGTACTCAAGCTGGGAGATAGACCTGTCCATTATGTCAAGCCTGTTAAACTTGCTCTCCCAAAACTGGAAACCGCGCTGCTCATCATCATTCCAAACACAACCCCATATAGTATCATTATCGCCAACGCCGTAATCCACTCCAAAAAGAACCCGTGACGCTTTTATACTTGGCATAACCTCGCGAGGATTGTACGTATGTACATCAGGATAGAGGAGCAGGTCTTCATCATAAACCCACTCACCATTATACTCACGTCTCGCAAATGAGCTAGTCCAGTCGAGACCTTTGTCATGCAAAATCTTATCAACATACTCCTTCCTCTTCTCAATATCGACAGGATGCGGATTGTCACGCCATGTCCATGTAAACTTCGGAACATCCCATGTCCGCCATACATGCTCACCATAAGTACCTTTGACCTGTGGAGGTGTTCCCGCGCAGATAAATTTGTAGTCATCGGCAAAGTCCATCTGCATAGGCTCAAGAACCTCACGCTGCATGTACTCAAGAAGCTCACTCTTCAAATGGAAGAACTCATCTATGACGATGACTTTCGCAGCCTGTCCACGTATCTGGTCAGGGTCTTTAGTGTTCGACAGACCACGTATCATTACCTCTGAGCCATTATCCATCTTTCGCCAATTGAAACGCCTTCCACGTTTGTCCTTCAAGTTACAGGCATCAATGATATCATTAGCTGCCTTGTCGAACAGCGACTCAGACAACTCCGCTGTCTCTCCAATATACATGCATTTTGTACGTGGTTTACGTAGGCACTCGATGAGTATGATTGCGACCTCCATGTGTGTCTTTCCGGCACGTCGAGAACAACAAGCCAAAATAGTGCCATTTCCTGCATTCAATACCTGCAGCTGCTTGTCGAACAGCGTATGAATAATCATGTAGATGTTATATGCATTATCATAGTCATACTCAATCTGCTTTGTCTCAGTCGGACGTCCGTCAACGCGGTCGTGCAGGTATATCGCCATCTTGGCATCGCCGTTCAACGCCCTTCTGTACATGGCACGCTCAAGAGTATCCTTACGTTGCTCATTGTCCTTGAAACAAATAAGTACAAGTGCATTCACTGCATCAAGCTGCTTAGCTGCTTCACGTACACGTATTTCAATTAACTTTGTCTGGTTCTTGGTAACCGCAAAAGTCTGTGTGTCTCCATCATCGTTTGGTATATCAATGCCACCAGTAAGCGCCACAGATGTAAGAAGATTATTCCAGGACGCATAAGAATTCTCAGCCAGTCTAACTGCATACTGAGGGTCTTTCTGTACAAACTCCTGCAGTGTCATGTCAGCTGCTCTAGCTATCTCATAAATTGAATCAAACTGCGGCAGTTCAACATTACTGCGTACAGTAGTTACAGGAAGAATATCATCTGCTGTTTTAGCGTATAGTAATTTACGTATTCCAGATGAAAGTGTTTCCTTACTACTTGTTTCTTGTATAGAAGTGTCTTTCTCAAAATGAAAGTCATCAATCTCTTCAGCTGTGATAACTTCTGTATCTTCCATACATACCCCTTAAAGTATTCTTATATAATTAACTGTCTTAAACAATTCCAAGACAGCATCCGCCTTATCAATAGGTACAGCTATTGTTATACGTTGCTCAGTTTTTGGTGCATCAAACTTCTTTGCACGTGTCTGCTTATAGACAAACCTATTTATAGATGGTGCTTTGTAATTCGGCAATGTTTTACAAAAGTTAACAGCACCTTTCTTAGTAATATGGCCATAGGCAGATGTAATCTGCAAAAGAGCTTTCTTAGCCTGTTCCTCTGAATCGGCATCTATGTAAATGACTGGAAGCGCCTGCTCAAGAATAGAATTATCCTTGAGAGACATTTCCATGAGGGCTGCATATCTTCCATGACCATCAAGAAGACTGTTAACACCATCATGCTTCCACACAGCAAACGGCATCAAAAGACCTTCATCCTCTATACTCTTTGCTAATAGTGATACATCTTTGCTTGTTCTCTTTTTAAGGTCACCCTGAAACGGCGTAAGTTCATTCAATGTAATTCCGTGTTTGGTCTGACACTTAATGTTAATCATAAAAGTCCCCCCAATAATTAATAAAATGTAACAACAACTTAAACAAACGTAAATATACTAAAATCAAAAGTAATATAGTGCACCGACGTAAATAGCAGGTTGTGCGTCAACGGGAGGACCGGTTGTTGTGACTTGCTAAAAGTTAAATTTAATAATGTTATAAATATTTTTGTAAAATTTTATTTTCATTTCGTATAAATAAAAAATTTTTCTCTACCAAAATTAAAAAAATTAATGTAAAAATTTTTAGTATATCGTTAAACAATCTTGAATTTTCTTAGAACATTTTATTTTCATAACGCTCCTGATGTTGTTGTACAAGTTTAACGTTCGTGAGGCTGAGCTCCTGGTCCTATGTTCATGACTACTGGTTCTCTTCACCTTGGGTTTTTGGTAGGTGCACGAGCAAAAAAATTTCTGTGTCTGTTTAACTAGTTAACCGTAATTCCATTTTTAATATATTAATATATAAATATAAGTTAAATAAATAAAGATTATTTGATTTAGGTTATTTGAAATGTTTAGGGAAGGACCGTTATGTAGGAGTAGCGACCCTATTGAAACGGGTAGGTTTAATTTTACCTAGGGCCTGAGGTCTCGCCGAGTTAGGTTGGATTCTCTGTCCAAGTAAAATACCTAAAAAAGGTCCGGGCACAGTTGAACTGTGGACGTACGCATGAAAGAATTGCACTGGAGCCTTATAGCCGAGATGTATTGGTGTAGGATGTATTGTCAGAGCCTTTGTAATGTGCCATAGATGTATCTGTGGCACGGTATAAAGACTTTGTATAAAGTCTAAATATTTTTATATCCAAAGAGGTATTATTATGGTTAATTATGAAAATGTCCCAGTCGCTATCCAGGAGTCGGTCCGCAAATTTGTCGCAATCCCGAAGAAGGTCTCTTCTATGGCTGTGATGCAGGCCGAGGGCTACCTTACCAAAGAAGACGTCGACAACCTCATCAAAGCCCCAAGAAGCAAGCCGATGAGAGAAACGTCCACATCTGGTTGGGTCGCGTTCGAGATAGACGGCATTGAACGGTCTGCTTATCCACTCACCACTGTCTTGACACAGGAGGAAAAGGACATGTATTATGCCAACAAAAAGGCCAATGCTACCGGGGTCAAGAGACCACGTGGCACAAAGAAACTCTCCAAAGAAGAAGAAGCCTTGAACGAGAAGGTTGGCCGCATTCTTGACAACCTTGCTAAGATTCGGGCTGCTGTCGAAGATGAAGATGCTCTGGCTCTGCTCGATGATGTTACTGCAGAAACCAAGTCCCTTAAAGTCCAGACCAAATCCAGCCTGCTCGAGAAGTTCTTCGGGGTTTCTAGCCCGGATGACCTTCCAGAAACCGTCAGTTACAAGTTTGTAACACAGAGAAGCGGTGCCAATCCAGAAGGCGACTTCATCACAGACGAAGACGGCAACCTGCTCTTTAATGCCACCAAGGACGATGTTCCAGACGGCTTCGATGGTGCTTTCAACCTTAAAGAGGTCAAGGACGCAGTCAAGAAACTTGCTGATACAGGTGTTGTTGACATGTCCAACAGAATCACTGGATTTGCAATGAACATGTAAATCACAGATAAGCCTCAGGCAGCCTGCTTAGAAAGGCTGCCACCGTTAAAATCCTAATAGGTAGGTCAAAAATGACAGAAGAACAAATTTTAGACTTCTTGACATATTACCTAACGTTAAGAATCGCATATGAGCAGCGGTCTATTAGTCTTAAAGAAAAAGATGATGATGGAACTGTTGAACGCCTGACAAGTGCTTTGGAGTATGTCAAAAATGAAGATGAAAAACTCCAGAACTCTTCAGAACTCGCAGATGTTTCAGATGAAGCCCTGGTCCAAGAAGTAAAAGACAGAGGTCTTGAAAAATATCTGTAACCATTCAGTGTAATTCCTGGACAGTCCAGTTGAAAAATATTGGGCTGTCTAGATGATTACATTGGTAATCACATCTTAACCCAAAGAGGTAGTTATATGTTCTATCTTATTAAGCAGCTTTCGGTTCAGAAAGCCATCAAAATCAGAAGCATTTGGCTTGCTTCTACACCAGCGACATTGGAACCTATTGATGAAATAGTTCCAATCGAAGCAATGCTCCACAGGTATGACCGTAGTGTTGGCTTGTACCATATTACTCTGCCTAACCTTTTACCAGTCATGTCTTCAGAAGACAAAGCCCAGCTTGAAAAAGTATTGCCGCTTTGTCAGAAAATCTATGACAGCTATAAAGAAACTGTCTTGCCACACCTGTACAAAGATGCAGTTGAATTCAACTGTGTGTCATCTTGGGATATCTATATACAGCTTAAAAGATTCATTCCAAGAATGCTTAATGGTGATGCAATTGCTATTAACAAGCCTACCTTTGTTCTCTGCACTGACCCTTGGTATGACACAACATTGGTGTTGTCCTATAAGTCAAAGGGTTCTGGCAAAAGAATAGCCTTCACGCTTGACGTAGCAGAAAGAAGATTCTATGCACGATATTATCCTACAGAATTGGTTGTTACTGATGATAATCGCGTTGTAATCCCTGGAAAGTCTATTCTTTCAGACGTTTGTAAGATGCTTCAGATGCCTATTTGGTCGTTCAATGGTTATGTCAACAGCTACTTTGGCAAAAACAACAGCAATTGGCCTTTCTATATGAACCATGACCTTGTTCAGCATGATTTGCCAGACAGCATTCTTGACCTGCCAATCATAGACTATTCCAAGACGTTCACATTTGCTTGTCTTTACCGTCTGCTTAAAGAAATCTATAAAAGACAGCAGGCAATGAACTAAATTCAGCAGTGGTTAAAGGTAACTGGGCCAATTTTATGCTTGGTACAGTTACCTTGGAGGAAATATATGGAAATGTTGAATGCCAAAAGAGACCGTCTGAATAGACTCGGTGCGTACTACTTATGCTTTGATGTGTCGTCCGGGAAAGGTCTGTACCTTATAAGGCATCATTTGAATCATGAATTTGAAACTGTGTTCCAGACAACTCTTGAAGAGATTGCTTGGAAAATGTTCTTGGATATATAGGAGGTAACCTATGGACATAACAGTAATGAATATGCTGAGAAACATAGTCGAAGACAACTCAGCATTGTCTAGGCTTGATAAAGTGACTGCATTGTCTTTCTTGGATAATGTAGAGTCTACTTATCAAAGTGGTCTTCTAACAAAGATGTTGTCCAACGAAGTGCTGAGTGTTTCTGAAAGACAAAAGGCTGTCAGTGCAGCAGCTGACATACGTGCTACAGTAACATGCCCTATCTCAAATGGAGTCGATTCAGACTACATCTGTGAACACTTCACTGAGTCATTTGCAAGTCTGTTCATGGAATATGAGCTTGTAACTCAGGAAGATATCGACAACTTTGCTGATGACCTCATCATAAGTGATGCTGGTGATAAAGTAAGCTACAGTTTTGAGAGCCAGCATGTTATAGCAATCACTCTGTATACTGATAAACTTAAAAAGTATGTTTGTGAAGAAATCACAAGCAGGTTTATGCAGCATCAAGTCGAATGCAACTCTGCTGTTTTTGACAAAGTGCTTAATCTTAGCAAAGACTTCCTTCTCAGTTTCTTTGATGATGATTTCGACCTGTATATCTGCTGTATCTTGACAGTGCTCAAAAATGCAACAGACAAGCAGCTCAAGGACATCTATAACAAGCTGTATAATACTTGAGGCTTATATGCTCGAAGCATTCACAGAAAGTCCAGACATCTTGATGTTGCTTATAATAATATCTGTTATTTGCATAGCAATAGCAGTATTTTATGAGACATTCAGATAGTAGTGTGTGTTGCTAGCTAATAACTAGCAACACTTTTGGAGGTAATTATGGATAATGAAGAATTGAAAAGTATCTGTAAGAAACTGGTTGACAAGTTCGTGGCAGCCATTCTCAGGTACGTAGCAGAGGATTACAAAGGCTATCTTGTTGATGATATGCTGCTAGCAGATATGTCTATCTGTCTTACAGGCGAGCCGTCTTCAGCAGAAGAGCCACTGACGTTGCGCAGGTTCATAATCAGAATAGGTTCCATGTCTGGTGATGATACCAAACATCACGAGATAGAAGGATTTGCATCTGAAGCATCTGGTATAATAACTGCAGAAAGTATACCAGTATCTTTTGATGGCATACTGGAGGACAGTGGTGAAGTGGAATAAAGCAGGTCGTCCGAGGAAACAGCCTAAGTCATCCTTAGCTGTAGATAAACCTTGGACAAAAGAAGAACTTAGTATATTATGTGCCACTGAAAGAGATGGTATACTTATGCTTGCTGTTCACATTGTCAAGCAGTGGATTGCTGATGGTAAACCTGCTGCAGATAAAGAAGGCATCCGCATGTGGCTCAACTATATTAGGCACAATATGCGAGGTCTAAAAGAACTGTATAGCGTAGGCGATTAACTTTAGAACAGTTCTCGAACGGTTCAGCATAAATGTTGGACCGTTTGAATGACTGCTTTAGCAGTTAAATCTATACATAAAGAGGTAGCATATGAAAGTTACAAAAGACTGTACATTCTGGTATGTGCTTGATGCAGGTGGCGAGCGCATAGCCACATTCAGAAGTCTGCTTCAGTTGACAAAGCAGATACCGTTCTTGAAAATGATAGGAGACAAAAGCAATGACCAAAAGAATGCTTAAACGGTACTTCGAGAAGTACAAGCGTATGTTTCTTGCAGAAAACTATGCAACTGTCTATTCTGTATATAAAGAACCATCATACAGAAAAACCAATGCATGGGAAAACTTGCTCTGCAAGTGCAGAGGCATATATGATGTGTCTCGTCCAATTGTTCTCACACATGGTCCGTATATGTTCAGTGCAGGTTATGTGCGGTGTGTTGTTTATGACAAGTGCAAGAACCATCTGTACTTCGTGTACGAGACAGCATATACTACACATGAACTGTTGCTCGATGATTCAGAACTGTCTTTTGTAAAATGGTGCTGTGGTAAACTGTGGCAAAATGTATAAGGAGGACTAGTTTGAAAGAAGACAAAACAACAGCAGACATGTTGAAAGAAGACGTGTGCAAGAAAAGAGCCAGACTTGTCTGTGCTGACGTGCAGATATATAACCAGGGTATCGAGGTTGTGGTAAACAAGCTATACCACAATGAATTCAACAACACATACTTTGAAAGGTCTATACAGTGCTTTCCAGCCATTAATGTGGTGCGTAGCAGTACACGTGTCGTTGACAGAGAGACTGCTGAGCAGGATTGGCTTGCTGAAGACAAGTACCCTAAGCGTGTGGCTTTTATGCGTAGGAACTCTGTCATGTATCTTGGTGAGATTACTGACCACTTGGAGCATGCTGAGAATATAAAGGTGAGCAGTTTTCTTGAAGAAGCTGTTCGTATAATAAAGTTCATGGTAAAAGACGTAAGATTCTAAGGAGGCAAAACATGGAATCGAGCAAAGAGTTGATTGGAAAAATCACAAAAGAAAGGGATATGCTGGTTGATGTTATCAACAGCACAATTGACAGATTCACCACAGACCTTGAAATTGCCAGCACAATGACGCGCGAGCAGTTCATCAGCTACTGTGAGAACCAGACTACTGCTGAAGACAAAGCCAATCTCATGTCAGACATAGTAGAAGCTAACCCGGATGCTGTTGACTGCTACTATGCTGAACGTGTAGCAGATGATGCCGACTATTTGTCAATGGACGAGGTCAATAACGATTATGTCAAATGCACTGAACTTACAACTGACTTTATCAAAGACACATTCGGCAGCTCATTTCTTGATGAGTGTGCAGATGCGGCTCTTGAAGACATGAACACAGATACATTCGTGCAGATTGTTATGGCGCACATCGACCCAGATAAAGCACGCAAACTGGTCTTGGAAATCATCGAAGAATACATGTAATATAAGGAGCAAACATGATAAGTAAGCAAAGACTTAAGAATCAGCTCAACAAAAGACTTGCTGAATTGAAGCAGCAGTACAGAGACACTTGCAATGATAACGGTTTGAAGGGCGACAAGGTAAAGAAAGCGTCTGCTACTGTTATACGCAGTGGTTTGAAAAAGAACATCTGCATACTGTATCTCATTGGCGAGTTGCTTGAGCAGCCGAATAACACCGAAGTTTATGGTGAAGAGTCTCTTATGGCTCTCACAAAGCTCGGTATTATTTAAGCAGGTTGGCCATCAGGAGGAGCTAAGTGCTTTTTCTTGGTGGCTATTAATTAATAATGAATATTATAAAAATTTTTTGTCATGTTTAATTTTAATTCGTATAAATAAAAAATTTTTCCGTTACGAAATTAAAAAATAAACATAAAAATTTTTAATATATCGTTAAACACATTTGAAAAATGTGTTGATAGTCTTGACCATCTTGTTTATGGAGGAAACAATGTACATTTCTGAAAAGGCTTTTTGCAGTTCAGTTATTAAGAAACTGAAAAAAGAAGGAACTGACTATTATCGTGTTGAAACAGGTAGTACCTGTCGTGGCTTCCCTGACCTTTATGTCATGACACGTGGCATAGATTGTTTTATGGAACTTAAGAACGACAAGAAAGCTACTCTTGACACTTGTCAGTTAAAGGTTGACTGGCGTCCAGGACAGCAGGCGTTTGCCAGAAAGTACACAGTCAATTCTGTCGTACATAGAACTGGCAGTAACATCGTGAAGTTCACTTGGACCTTTGTGTCTGTCGTGGACGGAGTCATTGCTGTTCGCATGGATAGTATGTACCCAGATAACTTGGTGCCTACATCTGCTACAAGTGTCTGGAAGTTTGGCGTTCGTGAATGGCGTGACTTGGACTTGTCCCTGTTTCTTCGTGTGCACACTGCTATATGCCATGTATCTATTGCTACTGATGACAATGAGGAAACATACAAAAAACAGTTTGCTGAAGAGATAGCATCACTGTACTATAAAGAAGCAGATGGCATGCTTGCTATCATAAAAAACGTGCACGTAAATCTTGCGCTTGTCAAGAGCCTCGATTTGAGCAGGTCACTCTCACGCTATGTTGGCGAGACGTTGTATAATCGTCTTGTAAAAGTGAGTGCATAATAAATTTATTAATTAATATTATTTATTATTAATAATAAATAATATAATATATTAAAGAATATAAAAACGATGTCCGGATAAACGTATGTCATGCGTGTCCGGGCTGGATTTTTGTAGTTCTTGTAAGGACTTATATATGCCTAAGAAAAACAAGAAGAAAGAAGAAAACGTTGTAACCCAGGAGGAAAAAGTTATGGACACAACATTTGAGACAGAAGACATTCAGAATGAAGCAGCTGCACCAGTAGCAGCAGAGCCAACAGCAGCAGCAGCTGATAAATTGGAAGCGTACAAGCAGGCAAAGCGTGAGGCAGCACAGCGCTTCAAGGAAAGAAGGAATGCTGAGAAAGAAGAGCGCGTTAAGAAAGCGCAGTCTATCAAGGACAAGCTCATCAGTGGTGGTTTCTACGACCAGCTTGATGAAGAGAACAAAGCCTTCCTTGAAGAGCTTATCAACGGTAAGACTACCGTCAACAACTCTTCACTGTTCAATGCAATTTTCGGCGCTTCTCCAAAAGTTGGAGACAGCAAGACGCTCAAGGCAATCTTTGAGAAGACCCTTAAGGGTAAGTCAGCTGTCGATGCTTACGTCAAGAGATGGGCTGAGAAGGGAATCATCGTCGAGTTTAACAAAGATTCGGCTGATATTCTCAACAGCACATACACAATCGTAAAGATGTAATTCAGCACCACACTTGTAATCTGCCATAAAATACTTCTTGAACCCAGTCCTAGTTGACTGGGTTCTTTCATAAAGGGAGGTAGATATGAAAAAAATTATAGCATCTTTGATTCTGGCAGGGCTCACTCTCATGTCGAATGCAGCTGAACGTCCAGCACAGCGATATGACACTGCTATCCGTAACTTGATTGTTGAGACACGCAAATCAGTACGAGATAGAAATAATGATGGGCTTGTAAATTGCATAGACTATGCTACTACATTTAAGTATTTATGGGACCAGAAGTATACCAAGATTCGCTGTGAGCTTGTGCGTAACTACAATGAGAAGACAGGCATGAACCATCTGTTTGCACGTGTAAAGTTTGCGCCATATCATGACTGGACTTATGTCGAGACTTGGGCGATTAGCGAGTATGTCTACGACATAGAAACCATATGGCGTGATGTATATAGCCCAGCGTATAACTATTATGGCGAAACATACTATTGGATGCACGAGGCTAATTACTGGTAATTATATGAGAGCGGTTAATAAGGATGTTGGCTGGGCAATGCTTGCAGCAACTATACTGTTGTCAGGTGAACAGTTAAACGATAAGGTTTTTTTGGAGTCTGATTGGCATGATGTTTTACGTGACATCGTAACATGCTTTTTAGATATGAAAGGTTCTAAAGATATATCAACTATGTTTGTGTCAAAGAACCACGTGCATACACCAAATTAGGAGGTGCCTAGATATGGAACGAGAGTGCAGTACATGTGTGCTGTGGACAAAAGTAGACAACGAACATGGAACATGTGGAAAGTTTCATGTTACTACGAACAGCTATGGTTGTTGTCCAGCACAGCGTACAGCAGACATGACAGCTGAACAGATTGCTAAGCAGGCAGAAGCAATTAAGAAAGATAAAGAACAGCTGCTTGCTAGTGCAAAAAAGAATGTGTCAGTACAGACCCATTCTCAAGTAAAAGTTGCAACACAAAAGGTTGTGAGAAAAAAGAGCATTGAGCCTGTGTTGATTCGTGCTGATAAGTCTAGACCGTTCTTGAAACCTTTTGGACATCAGCAGGCAGCAATTGACAGATACCGTGACAAAGATGAAATAGCTTTGTTCTTTGAAATGGGTTGTGGTAAGTCATTTACTACATTACAGATTGCACAGGAAAAGTTTTTGCGTGGTGACATTAAAGGTCTTCTTGTTGTTGCACCAAACGACGTACACAGACAGTGGTTTGATGAGCTTGTCAACGGTGTAGATAAAGACCATGATGGTATATTATGGCAGGAACTGTCAGTAGACTTTGAGGCACAATGTGTCGGCGGTCGTAATGGTCAGAAGGAACTCTACCCTTTTGAAACTGAGGACTTGTTCAAGTTCGTTTCTGTTAATGTAGACACATTTTCTCAGCCACATAAGTGGGAAAAGATTGTAGAGTGGGCAAATAGCGACAAGTATATGATTGCTATTGATGAGGCTACGGTGATAAAGAATCCTACATCAAAACGTAGCCAGAGGCTTCTTTATGAGTTTAATGAAGTAAAGAAGAGAGGTAAAGCTGTGGTGTCTTCTGTAAAGCGCTGCCCTGTACGTGCAGTGCTTACTGGAACACCTGTGACAAACGGACCTATTGATTTGTGGTCTATCATGGAGTTCGTGAAACCTAGTTACTTTGGCAGGAACTACTACTCATTCAGAAACTACTATGGTATGTTCACCAAGATGTCTGTGCCTAATGGTTTTGGTGGCGAACGTGAGATACCTGTTCTTTTGAATGAGAAGACTTGGCAAGGTATACGTGACTGCTCAGACTTCATGGAAGCACAAGTGCTCTTTGGTTGCTCTGAAGATACATATATGACGATAAAGCATCAGGATAAATTCATAGGTCCTTATAAGCATGCTGATGAATTGAAACTGCTGCTTGCACCGTCTGCTACGTTCATGAAGCTGACTGATTGCGTAGATATGCCAGCAGTACAGTATATGACACGTTCAGTTGGAATGTCTGACGCACAGAAAGCATTGTATTCTTCAATGAAGAAAGACCTGCTTGTGGAATATGATGCACATACTATGTCTGCCACAAATAAGCTGGTAGTCAATCTCAGGTTGCAGCAGATTTCATCAGGGTTCATTGTCGGTAAGAAAGCCATTGAACAGTCTGGTTGGGACTTGTCTGTATTTGGTGATGTATCTGCAGATGTTCTTGATGAAAAAGATTTGCAGCCAGATGAAGTAGTATGGATAGGTGATTCCAATCCTAAGCTGGATGCACTTATGCGTGATGTTGCCGAGTGTGATAAACCGTTGCTCATTCTCACAAGATACACAGCAGAGGCAGCAAAAATCTATGAGCTTTGTGACAAAGCAGGATACAATACTGGCCTTTTTACTGGTTGGAAGATTGTTGGAGGTGTTGATGCTTTCAAAGAAGGCAAGCTGGATATTCTGGTCGCTAACAGCTCAAAAATAGCTCGTGGCTTTAACTTGCAGATTGCACACACAACACTGTTTTATTCAAACACGTTCAGCATGGAAGTACGACAGCAGGCGGAATTTAGAACATTCCGAATGGGCCAGAAGCATCCATGCCTGTATATAGACTACAGCGCAGCAGATTGTGACGAGACAATCATAAATGCACTGCGTATGAAGAAAGGCTTGCTTGATTATATCCGTAACAAGGACATTGAGGAGGTAGTGTGATGTACCATATTGATATGTACTCAGATAATGCAGACGCAAAATCGATAATCGACTACGTGTGTAATGCTCTTGAGGAGAATCACTTCAGCACCGTAGAATATGAAGAGTGCGTGAAGTTTGGTGATTTTGACAACCTTGTGCGTGAATCAGAACACCGCCTCCGTATATGCAACTATATCTGTTACGGGAGATGCTGATGTACGACAAAGAAGTTGCTAACAGTAGTGGCTTCTTCAGAGACCCTGTTACTAAAGTGCCACTTACTGGACGTGAACCACGTGTTGTGCAGTGCGCTTTGTCAGAAACAGGGTCTTTAGTCTGGCCACAGATTAAAGCGTCGGATGGTTCCTTTATAAGGTTGACATACGCTCTGTGGACAGATGAAGAGAAGCAGATTTACAAAAAGTACAGGAACAAAGATACTGTACAGTCAACTCATTCTCAAGTAGTACCTACAAAACACACAGATATAGCTGTTGCTGCTTGTGATACTATGATAGGAGTGTGGTTCTTGAACGGCAGGAAGCAATATATACTTTCTGTGAAAGGTGAGCAGGGCTATTGTATAGTTGCAGAAGATAAACTGCCTGTAGGTTTGCTTGATGATATCTATGCTAGTATGGAGGTATCTGAATGAGAGACTTGCTGGATGGTGTGCTGCTGCTATTGGATGGTCTTCTGGTAGCCACGCTTGTATCACTAGTATTTATCGCGTGTTCTGGTGAGACCAAGTACGTGCTTGTAGATGATAAAGAAGAATATATGGCCAAAGCAGCCCTGGACGAATACAAGGTTACTTTTTTGTTCGAGGTGGACAGTGTGAGGGTGTACCGCTTCAGAGACAAGGGTTCTTATAAGTACTTTGCTACAGGTGATGGCAGGGTCATATCCGCTCCGACAACTAAATGGGATGCCACCACGAAAAGATACGAAGACATAGATAGCACAGTGGCTCAATAATACGGAGGCGATGAAGTGACACTACACGAGCAGGATATTGTGAATAATATTCCCATATCTGAGTTGTTGCAGAACGTAAACGCAAGGGTGTTCAGCCTGCATGAGGAAATCAGGCGGCTCAAGAAAAAGAAACCAAAGTGGCACAAGGTTGCAGACGGAGATTTGCCAAAAGAAACAGAAACAGAGTTCATTGAATCTGATGTACTTCTGTTGCTTGTTCAACTCAAGGGAACTAAGCACAAAAGATACGACCTAGGAAGGTATAACTTTTCTGAGAAAGTGTTCAGTTACACTCATCTAAAATTCGTTGAGGAGGTAGTCGCTTGGTGCGAAATACCAGAATATGAGGAGGCGTAAGCTATGAATTTGTTGCAAGAAACAACAGACATGCTAACAGCATGTGGCAAGACATGGGACGATGTTCTGTGGATTGGTGATGCTGAGTCCACAACCAGCATTGAAGACTTCAAGATACTGGCAGACCGTACATATGACAACGGCTACGGTTCCCAGGAGGTCAATCCAGATTTGAAGGTTGTCGGCAAAGACTGGTGGCTGGAAAGGTTTGAGTATGACGGTGCGGAGTGCTGGGTATACAAGGCCTATCCTGCGAAGCCGTCGAAGCAAGAAGACTATGCTTTCTGGAAACAGCAGAGAATCATTGGTCATTTTTAGGAGTGAGCTGCATATGAAAAAACTTTTAATTATGCTAGCATTATTATCAGCCAGTGCTGTGTTATCAGCAAAGCAGTATGTTGAATACTACAGGTATAGCTATTTTACTACTGATATTGCTGATAAAATTAAGGCAGATTTGGATAAACTTATCTCAAATGGGTATAAAATTACTAGTATCTGCTTTGCTAGTCGTATAAAATGCATGCTTGTTGTTTATGAAGATATAGAGTGAACTATGTTCGAGAAAGAAGCAAAAGAGTACGAGGACGGTTATGTAGAGTCTGCGTACTGCGAGCGTGTCCGTGATACATGGCGGAACGGAGCAGTGTTCGGCTATACCAAGGCCAGTGAATGGCATGACCTGCGGAAGAAACCTGACGACTTGCCTGAAGAGGGTGAGATTGTGCTGTGCTATTGTCTTGGAGTCTGTGGAGTGTCATATCCAATCACTGCACAGATGTATTTTGATTATCACAGCTCTGACCACTATTGGTACCCTAATGCTGCTAGTGGTAATAGGCCTTTGGAAGAGCTGCGCAACGTGCTTGCCTGGAAAGAGGTTGCAATACCAATGGGCATAATGCATGAAAAGGAGGAAACAGGTGAGATTTGAAAATACAGAAGTATGGGGTTTTGAACATGCGGTGCATGGGATGCGGAATCCTTATGAGAGCTGGAAACAGTCAGACAGCAGCTTTGGTGTAAAAATTGCAGTGACAGATAGAACTGTTGGAAGCGATAGTATCATCAGGGACTTCGGTAATAATATTATTGAATATGCTCATATTGGCAGTCATGATATGGCGCGTATGCAGGTCCTCATTAAATCGGGCAGTGAGCATCGGAAGTTCATGCGACAGATTTTCGTAAGCGTGGACGTTACTGCTCCACTTTATTTCTGGAAAGAGTTTGACACATATAAAGTTGGTACAGTGAGTAATTCTACTTCAACTATGCACAAGTTGGCGAGCACTCCGATAACGAGAGACTGCTTCGAGATGGATGATTTTGAGAATGTTCAGTTGCCTGAACATTTTGGTGATAACATACCTGAGGTTAGCGAGGGTTTCCCAGTCAAGGAGATTTGGGATACCATTATTGCAACCTGTGAGAAGCTGAGGCTTGCATACGCTTTGACAAACGATGAAGTCTATTGGAAAGAGCTTATCCGTCTGCTCCCCGAAAGTTGGCTGCAAAAAAGAACCATTACAATGAACTATGAGAACGTGCTGAGCATGGTGTGTCAGCGCAAGTGCCACAGGCTCACTGAATGGAGTGAGATGTTTATTGATTGGGCACGTACATTGCCATATGCTGATGAGTTGTTGTTTTTGAGGGTGTGAAGTGACACAGAAGCAGAAGACTGATTTCAGGATGTCTCCGGCTTGGAAGAAGTTCAGGATATTGTGCAAGAAGGCGCACAACTATATTGACTTCGTGACGAGGCAGGTGCTAGGTAAACACTGGCACCTGCACCATCTCGACATGCGTGACGAGCATTACACCAACATCACAGATGTCGAGAGGTTCATGCCACTGAACAGCGAGACGCATGACTTCGTGCACTGGCTCTATAGACTGTGGCTGAAAGACCCTGCTGTGCTGGAGCGCATACGCATATTACTGGAGCGCATGAAAGCATGCAACAACGACTAAATATCTATGTGATAAAAATATTAATTAATAATTATTTTTATCACATTTTTATTATATATTTAATATATGGAGATTAAATATTGACAGACGAACGTAAACAGTGTATTCATGATGATTTTGCAAGAATGGCTGATGCCATGATTGCTGCACTTGAGCGTGATGAAGCGCTTACACCTAGTGGTGTAGATTCTGAGCAGTTTCTTAAAACTGTCATAGATACTACATTAGGTGTATTGAGAAGTAATACTACTTTAATGGCAAAGCAAATGAAGTCAGAGGCTGAGCGTCTGGCTAAGGAGATGACAAAATGATTGATTGTGAAGTGCTCGATTTGTTCGATGGAGAGCAGAAGCGGCGTGTACCTAGGCGCGGTGATATCTGGGCGCATTTCAAGAAGAACCCTGTGACAGGCTGCAACAACTTGTACAGAGTCATGACTATTGGAAAGTTCTCTGAGACAGGTGAGCTTATGGTCGTTTACCAGAAGTTGCATGATGACTGGGCTACGGACAATGACGTATATATCAGACCTCTTGAGATGTTCTGGTCAGAAGTGGATAAGAAAAAATACCCGGATGCTGAAGCGCAGTATCGCTTTACGTTTATCACGCATATCAATGATTAGGAGGTTAATTATGTCAGACGAATTTGATTATCTCAATGTAGATACTAGCGACAAGCAGGTGTTGAAGCGGCTCTCTGACATGGGCGAGCAGTTGAAGCAGCTGAAAGTGAAGCAGCTGGCGGCGGAAGAGGCGGCCGTACAGGCGAAGAAGGAATATGAGCACTATGCCCATGTGGTGCTCCCCGCCGAGATGCGTGCCTGTGGTGTAGATTCTATCTCACTTTCGACAGGCGGCACGATGTCCATCAAGCATAATTTTTACTGTCAGCCGAACAAGAATGAGGCTGACAGGAAGATTATTGCTGATTGGCTTCGTGCACATGGCGGTGCTCACTTGATTGTGCATGATGCTACAGTGTCTGCTGATGACATGGATAAGCTGGATGCAGAGGGCATTCCATACATTGAAAATGCTACTGTCAATACAGCAAGCCTGAAATCTTTCTTGAAAGAAGGTATCGGTGCTACATCAGGTGTGCAGCAGTTTACTATTGAAGATATTCCAGCATGCGTTCACTTTCAGGAAGTTAACACTGTTGAAATAAACTTGCCAAAATAAGGAGATAACATGGATAGGAAATGTATTCCACTGAGGAACAATATTCTTTGCGAGGTTGTTGTTGAGGCTGCCAAGTCTGGCATAATTCTTGCGGACAACAACGAGAGCTTGACGTCAAAGACGCTGCGGGCCGTGTATATTGGGCCTACTGTGGAAGAGGTACGGATAGGTGATACTATTTTGGTGAACCCGCTTGATATGATGCAGCAGAGAGTGCTTGTGACGAAAGACCTCTGGATTATTCCAGAATCAGCTGTTATGGCTGTATCTAGATAGTTATTGTGTTTTATATGCTGGCAGGTATTATGTATCTGCCAGTATTATTTTGGGGATTTTATGGCACTTTATGATGAAGTATACGGCCTAAAATATAAATCTGCACTTGAGCAAACTAATCTGTTACTTGCTGAGATGAAACAGCAGGCTGGTGTAGGCTTTGAAGATGTGCAGGCCTTGAAAGATTGGGCGCATAAGCATAGACTTGATAAAGTATTGTTTAGTAATATGTCTCATCAATTTATGTGTGTATCTCACAAAGGTGAGATAATGCTGCCTACTGCATTCGAGAACTACTACAAAGATATACTCTTTTATGAAGAGCGGATAGGTAGTAAAGTGTCTAGAATGACATGGCATCCTGAAGGCTTTGAGTATTATGATATCGCATACATAGCTTCTGAACAGTCAGATGGTGTACATAGGCCTCTTTACTATAGGGACTATACTGTACCCACTGGCTTTTACAACGAGGAGCGTGACGCTTTCAATGTAGCTAAACCGTTTCCTGTGTTCGCAAATGAGACAGGAGCCGACACGTCACACATATATACGTATATTGAGCATATTGCAGGTGAATGTGCTTATCATCTGCTTGCTTGGCTCCGTGCTAAGCTGCTTTACCCAACCACCAAGACACAGGTGGTACCTATAATAGTATCAAGGGCACAAGGCTCAGGAAAGACTACATTTGCTGAAGTTATTTGCAAAGGTCTCTTTGGTAAAGACAACGTTATCGTATCTGACCAGTATGACTCGACTGCGAGATTCAACGCAGACTACGCAGATGCCTTGATTGTATGTCAGGAGGAGAAGGAAGAGACAGACAAGAGAAATCCTGCTGGTGCCCTGAAATCCAGGGCTACTGCTACTACAATCCGAAAGGAGCAAAAAGGTATAGACCCAATATACCAGGAGTCTTATACTGATTTCATAATGACTACAAACAAGGATGTGCCTATCAAGTTTGATGGGCGTGAAGACCAGAGGAGGTTTATGATTATGGAAGCAGACCCTGCTTTTACACGTAAGACCTCAGAACTTGCAGATGAGGTGTTTACTAAACTGTATGGTTATGACGCAAACTTCAATCGTGTAGGCAAGCCATTTGTGGAAGACAAAGAACTGATAGCACAGTTCAAGCATGAGCTGTTTACACGTGCAGATATTGCTGCTGTAGAGCTTAGAAACTTTCCAAAAACAGCTGCGTATAAAAGATGTTTCACACTTCCGCGTACATCAGAAGCCACTGAGATTGAGAGTATTCTCCGTGCGCTTGCACCATTTATCAAAGCCTCTTTGGAACAAAAGCAGCTTGTTACTGAGATTGAAGGTGTTGGTTCTTTGAGCGATTTTGTGCAGTATGTTGGTGCAATACAGTATATGCCGTCATTCAAAGAACATTCAGCATTTATTGCATTGTGTAGACCACTTGTGTTTTATGAAATGCAGACAATGAAACCATTTAATCATTCTACTGTTGAACGTGGAATATATGATTGTGGTCCTTGGCTGATTTCTGATTTTGGTATTGCTATACTGGGTGATATGGAACCGCTGATAGGCGGCTTTACAAATATATCAGGACGTTACAGAACAGCACCAGCTGCTAAGTTTTGCCTTGTGTCTGACACACATAATAATCCTGTAGGTCATATACAGAATGTGCAGAGGCCTTCCATACAGAAGAAATCTGCTCAGCGTGTTGGTGAACGTTTTCGTGTAAACAAATACTTTGCTCCAGACAGTAACGGCTGTTTTGAAACTGTTAATGAGCTGAAGCCGGAAGTGCACGACATAAAGGGTGATAAGACTTCTAAGGTACAGTACATGGACACGTTCCTTTTGGAATCTGACACACCGACTCATTCTCAAGAGATACAGGAAAAAACACGTGCTCAAGAGTATATTGACCTTAATGGTGATGGTGCAGAAATATCTGCGAATGTGCTGTACAAGGAACGTCTGCACTACGCTAAGCTGGAGTCAGAACGCTTGTTCAATGAAGGCATTGTGGCACGTATAGTATACTCAGGTGCCAAATCGTACCATTTGCTTATACGTGTTGCAGATGCGCCGTCTAATATTGAAGAATACAGGTGGCTTCATGCATACTTATGTGCTACAGTATCTAATAAGTTGGAGTTTGATGCATCTACATCTGACCCGGCACGTTTGACGCGTAGCCCGATAACGTTGCCACGTGTTACTTCTGCTTATGGATTGCTTGTTAGTGGTGAGCAGCATCTTGTTGCAGAAGACTGGTCGCATGTATATACTTTGAATTGGCGTGAACTGTATGCTTCATGGCTAAATAGGCCGTTAAAGAAATATGAGCAGCATTTTGGAAAGCCTCTATACCCTACACGGAAAGAGTATCTTGATGCTGTTGAAGCATTAATAGATGGTAGTTTCTGGACGAACGAAAGTTTTGACGGTGAGCGGCAGCATCTGTTCTTCCCAGCATATAGACTTTTGCGTGTTCTTGGTTATTCAAGAGACGATGCTTGGAATACTGTTCTTTTGCCAGGCATATCTAAATACAAAAAGCATAATGAAATCAACTACTGGAAAACTAGACAGCAATCGTCTTTGATTATGAAGATTGATGCTGAGGTAGATGACTATAATAATAAAAACATGGAGGGTAGCAATGACTGACATTGAGACTAACAAGTATGACGACCCTATATGGGAGTACACACTGAATGCGAAATTGGCAATGTATATTCCAAAAGTACGCGAGTTCTGGAAAAATATCGAGGATATTGATGTCACAGGTACAGGTGTATATCCTGTATCTGGAGATGATGTACCTGCTGGTTTGATGTACCGTGTTACAAATACACCAGTACGCTCTCCAATAAAAAACGTGCAGGTTTTTCCGTTTGTACCTGCAAGCTATCTGAACTTTACAAATGTTGCTGGCGGTGCGACACGTATGGTTGCTAGGGTATGTGCTGGTGGTAAGTTCACGATTGATGAATTTACTATCATAGAAAAGTCGAATCTACCTGCTACATATCATCAGGGACAGATTATTGCTTTTGTGCCTACACAGGTGTTGAATGAAGGCAAGGCACTCGGTAGGTGGATATATTTGACCACAAATGAGCTCATGGCGTTGGCACAGGGTACGGTTATAACGTCCATTAAAGGCAAAGCTGTTCGCTGCTTGTAGTAAAATAAATATTAATTAATAATTATTTTTAACGTTAAAAATAATTATAATTATTATATAAAGTGATTAAAAATCACGTATAAATTATTTAGGAGGTGTTCTATGGGGAACACAAATGCAATGGCTAATGCAGCCACACAGGAACTTATGACAGAAGACATGAGCTTTATGGACGCTATGGCTGGAGATGGGTTTGAGGACATGACTGGCAATGCGATAAGCACTGCTTATCTTGCTCTTGTACAGCCAGACTCAGGCGTAGAAAGTGAGGACTGTCCAGCAGGAACGTGGCGTAATTCTGCTACAGGCAGGTCATACGGCACAGATTTGGATGTTGTTGTCTTGGATTTCCGCATGGTCTGGAACGAGCGTGAGTCAGACCCACCGTTCAGGACTGTCGGACGCTATCCAGTCAAAGGTATCGAGGTCGAGGTGAGGCAGCCGCCGAAAGGCAAGAGAGGCTATCCGAAGCTCATCAACCCGGAGTCAGGCAACGAGATTCAGGAACTCTTCGTATATGCGGTGGTCTTGCCAGACTACCCTGAAGACGGCGTTCTCTTTTTCATGCCAACTGTAGGCTCTATGCGCACGGCAAAAGCATGGAACTCGATGCTGTTCAGCCAGCGTCTTCCTTCTGGAAAGCAGGCTCCAATTTTCGGCATGCGCTGGACGTTGACCGCTGCGCTTGTGCAGAACCCTCAGCAGCCTTCAAAGCAGATTACAAAGTTTGTGAAAGCTACACGTTGTTCAATCGTGAACAAAGAGCTTTTCACTGAAACTGTTCAGCCTGCTTTGGCCACAGCAAAAGAGAGTGCTGCAGCGATTACATCTTCAACGGACGATGCTGAAGAGTAATTAACGTCATACTGACAAAGGTGTCACGTAACAGAAAGTAGGGGCTACTGGCAGTATGCCTCTACTTTTTCAGGAGGTAGATTTATGTTTAACGAGATTACAAAAGACGTGCTTGAAATAGCAAAAGCACGTGAGCCAAACTTGACGCCGCAGAGCATATTAAAGCATGCGGCTACAGAAGTGGTTGAAGCAACTCATGCAGCAGCTGCTGAGACAACATGGGATACTGCTTGTGAGCTTGCAGATATTATAATCTGTGCTATAATCACAGCAGGTTTGTTGAAGGTTGATTTGGACAAGGCGTTTGACCACAAAATGCATGTTAATGCAGCACGTGCTGGAATAACAATGCCAGAAGCAAGAGGAGCGACAATACTATGAACAACTACACAGTAGTAAATCAGGAAACAAAAAAGGTGAACGAAGGAAAGAAGTCTGACAGTGGCAAGCTGCGCTATGATTTGGTGCTTCCAGAGTTCGAAGACTTGATAGCTGCTGCTTTGACATTTGGTGCTAATACTTATGGTGCCAACACATGGCAGAACATTGAAGATGCACCAGAACGTTACTATGCTGCACTTCGTAGGCATATATCAGCATGGCGTAAAGGTGAGAAAACTGACTCAGAATCAGGGCTTTCTCACCTGGCGCATGCTGCCAGCAACTTGATGTTTTTGGCGTACTTTGATAAACAGGAGAATGCATAATGTCCTGTGTTTGGCATGATTTACGGAAGAATCCAAAAGACCTTCCAGCTGAAAGTATGTTGTGTGTCATCCTTTATGAAAACGAATATCATAAGCATGTGTACACTGTGACTCCCTATAGGAGTGACGTACAGGTATTCGTAACATACAAGCGTGTTCTTGCTTGGACAAAGTTGGATGAATTTAATGAACAGGAGAATGCATGATGTTCTGTGTTTGGCATGATTTGCGGGATAAATCAACGGACCTTCCTGATGAAGATATGCTGTGTATCATCCTTTATGAGGATGAAGACCACAAGCATGTATACACTGTGGCGCCCTATATGAGCGACGTCCAGGCATTTGTGACATGCAAGCGTGTGCTTGCTTGGTCAAAGTTGGATGAGTTTGATGAGAGTCACGGCTGCTCATTGAGCTATATGAACGAGCAGATAAGAGACTTGCGTGCGTACCTTGATATGCACAAGGTTGATGAAGAGCTTGCAAAAAAGCTCAAAGTACTTTTGTACTACTTGGCAGGAGAGTAACATGAGTAACAACACAAGTGTTCTTGACATATACGGTGACTACCGTGATGTTGATTTGGACTATGGAATGACTAGTCAAGATTATTTTGTTCACATGCTTCGTTTCAGTAAAGTTATTGATATGGTGCATGGCAAAAATATCTTTGACATTGGTTGTGGCAAGTATACAAACTTGCTTAAAGCACTCTGCATGATGCGTCGTGGTCCTGATTTCAAAATGTACATAGGTACTGATTATGGTAAGTGTCACAGGTGGCGTCAGGACTATGCTCCAATATGGGACAAAGCGCTTATCTATGACGAAATGGATTTCACAGACGATGATGATTTCGATATCATCTCTGATGCGCTTATGACATTGTTTGGTGACGAGCCATTTGTTATAACATGCTTTGAAGTGTTGGAGCATATGAGCTTTGATATGCAGAACAAGTTTTTGTATAACTTGTCAAAAATTTTGCATAACCCAAAGTTGAATGTAGAGTGCTGTTTGTTCAGTACTCCTAACCACAATGGGTCACCTGCAAAAAATCACATTTCAGAAATAAGCTACGTGCTTGAAGAAGAAATGTTTGACAGGTTCGATATACAGGTAGTTCAAGCGCAAGGACTTTCAGCTTGGAAAAAGTACTGTAAAAAGGAGAATCTTGCTGAAGGTGCTGCTGTGCCTCAGTATGTTGAGTTCATGCCAGCAGCTCTTCAGAAAATGATTTGGGGCGCAGCTCTTCCAAGACGGTTTAGCAACAATATTCTTTATAATCTTACAGCTCCAAAGTGTGAGCTTGCGAGTTTTGAAGAATTGCAAAAGCAGCCATATAAGTGGGGTGAGTATCGTCAAGGTGGTACAGCACAGCTTGCTTGTGCGGCACTTTTTGCTAAATAACATAGGAGAACAAAATGGCTGATTTGAACAGTTTTACGTTTACTGGTCGTCTTACAAAGGACGCACAGTTAAAGACGCTTTCGACAGGAAAGCAGCTGCTTGAGGCTAATGTAGCGGTAAACACAGGGTTTGGCGAATACAGGAAAACGCTCTATGTAAAGGTCAACCTGTGGGGAGCACGTGGCGAGAAAGTAGCAGGCTTCATGAAGAAAGGCGGTCTTATCGGAGCAATTGGTGTACTTTCCAAAAATGTCTGGCAGGGCAATGATGGTTTGGAGCACACTGATTTGGTAGTAGACGCTGCTGATTTGCAGATGCTTTCAAACAAAAGGACAGAAGCAGAATCTTCAACGGAAGAATCTTCAACTGAAGAAGGTCCAACATTCTAGTGGTAAGGGTACAGGTGGTAAGTCACCTGTACCCGTTTTTAATGGAGGATTTTATGGAACATAAAAAAGCACTGTCGGCAATATCTGAGAAGGGGCAGTTGCCAATCAGCGACGGTCATGATTCAGAAAGGATATGGCATAATGGTAGGTACATCGAATACTACCGCAAGGTGTTCGCGGACGCCATGGGCATCGACGCAGACGACATTCCAGATGACATGTACATACATCACATCGATGGAGACCGCATGAACAATGACATCGACAACCTCATGCTCTGCACGAGAAAGGCGCATGAGAACCTTGAGGTCATGCTCCACCCTGACATGTACGACCCAGAATAGGAGGCAGCAATGATAGTAGTACACCACGCAGGTACAGTATTCACGTGCGACCATATGAGCATAAATGAAGATGCACATACAGTGACATTCTTTTGTTCTTACTGGACAAATAATAGTAAAACATTTTCTGGAGTAGACGTATGTAGCTATGCAGTAAAATGGTCATGCATTGAGATATTCTTGGAGAAATGCGATGAAGAAGATAGTGGCTGTTGATATTGAGACATATGACCCTGGCCTGCATGATGTAGGTGACGGTTCATGCAGAAGGCCTGGAACATCAGATGATGACGGCTCATGCATTCTTTGTGTAGGCACTTATGACGGAGAACGTGGTAGAGTGTATATTCCTGGAACAGCCGAGTGGCAGATGCTTAAGACCATGCTCTTGGATGAGTCGATAGATAAAGTGTTCCATAATGGTATATACGACCTTTCATGGCTTGTCTGCCGTGAGGGTATAGACGTCAAGGGTGACTGTCACGACACAATGACACGCATGACATACATCGACGAATATGCTGACCTTGACCTTGATTCCTGCTGTAAATACTTCCATGTTGCTGGTAAGAATAAGGCAGATACTATTGAGGCTTGGTATGAGCAGCATAAGGATGACCTGATAGAGAGTGCCAAGTGCGCGAATTACAAAATAAAGAAGAATGATGACCTGTGGAAACATTCAAAGTTTCTCTACAGTCACTATCCAGAGTTCAGGGACAATATGGCCCGCTATAACATACAAGACTGTCATGCTACATATGACCTGTATTTTGCACAGGAAGCAAAAATGCAGAAAGTATACAGTGCATACATGGTGGACGTCAGACTGACACCGCTTGTAATACAGATGAAAAAGCTGGGTGTGCGCATAGACCAGGACGCCATGCAACGGCTGTCAGACAGAATTCAGGCAGATGTTGACGAGAAGGCGAGGGTGCTTGAGCATACTTATGGTATTACGCTGGACATGATTGGTTCTTCAAAGAAACTTGGTGCGAGACTAAATGCTATGGGCATACAGTCACCGGTGCTTACAAAAACAGGTGCACAGTCATGGGGAGCAGAAGCACTTTCAAGACTTATGCACCATCCAGTAATACCGCTTATTGTAGAAGAAAAAGGATACACTAAGCTGCTGAGTACATATATGCATGGTGGTATGAGCAAAGCTATTCTTTCTGATGGAAGGATTCATTGTACCTTTTCACCAAATAAGCGTGAGGACGGTGGCACGGTGACAGGCCGTTTCGCCTGCTCAAAGCCCAATCTTCAGCAGATACCTGCACGTGACAAGCCAGTTGGACACTCATATGGACAAGATATGCGTGCTCTGTTCTTGCCGGAAGAAGGCTGCATGATGGCCGCCCTGGACTATTCTCAAATTGAGTACCTTCTGCTTGGGCACTATGCTCAAGGTCAGCAGGCTGCTTGGTTCAGAGAGCAGGCGAATGCAGGAGTTGACTTTCACACAGTAGCAATGAAAGCTACAGGTATTACAAAAAGAACTGTTGTAAAAACGTTCAACTACGGTGTAATTTATGGCATGGGCTGGAAAACAGCTATGGAAAAGAATTATGTTCTTTTTGAAAAAATGGCTGATGAGCATGGCATGGGTATTGAAGAATACACTCAGAAAGTGTATAATGATTACCATGCACGCCTTCCAGTAATTCGTGATACCATGAGGTTAGTACAGGAAGTGGCTAAACTACAAGGATATGTCATGACAATCGGTGGACGTTATCAGCATAAGCCAAAGCCGCAATATGACCCAGTTACAGGCAAAGTGAACGACTTCATCTACAAGATGTTGAACAAGTTGATTCAAGGTTCTGCAGCAGACATTTTGAAATTTGCTCTGCTCACTGCTTGGGATTTCGGTGTGTTTGACATTTTGAAAATGCACTTGACCGTGCATGATGAGAATGTTGTGTCTGTACCATTTAATAAAGCAGGTACAGAAGCATGTGTAGAGCTTCAGAATATAATGAACAACTCATTCAAGAATGTTTTGAAGGTACCAATGAAAGCGTGCTGTGAGCTTGGTCCCAACTGGGGCTACTGGTCCGGTGACATATTCGAGGAAATGAAGAAGGGCAACTTCAACCCTGCTTTCTTCCACAAGGATTATAAGGAGACTGCATGATGACAAAAAGTACTGAACAGTACATAACAACGCTACGTTATCTTTTGCATATGCCAACTGATAGCAGTGTGATAGCTTATGAGTGGCTTGGTGCGAACATAGCTTTTGCGCCAGAGCCGCTTGATTGCATAGCGCACAAGTATGTCGAGCACGAGCTTGACTGGTACAAGTCACAAGATTTGTGCATTATTGGACACCCAGGCATTGAAAATAACAGTATCTGGGAAAGAATTTCTACTGAAAAAGGCATGGTCAACAGTAACTACGGCTGGTGCATATATTCAAAAGACAACTTTCTTCAGTTTGAGAAAGCGTGTAATGCTATAATAGAAGACAACAATACAAAGCATGCTGTTATGATATACACAAGGCCCAGCATAAACACTGAATGGTGTGATGGAGTACATGCTAAATCAGATATGATTTGTACGGTATATACAGCAGCTTTTTTGCGTAACAATAAGCTGCAGTATCATGTGCATATGCGCAGTAATGATGCAGTGTTTGGCATGCGTAATGACTTTATGTGGCATTTATTTGTTCAAAAGCAGATGGTAGAGTATTTGAATAAACGTCATGTGCAGTGTGTACCTGGCGATATTCATTGGTTTGCTGATAGCCTGCATATATATAAGTCAAGCATATCAAAGGTGCAAGACTTAATCAAAACATACGGTTAAAATAAAGGGCGCTAGTACTCATGCACTAGCGCCCTTTATTTTAGTTTCCGTTCGGTCTTCCGAGCTTTTTGAGCAGCTCACCCCACTCGTTGCTGTTCACATAGTAGGCTGGACACTGCTTTCCTGTCCAGTCATAGTGCCTCACAATCGGCATGCGCGGAAGACTGTCGAGAAGCTCCTTCAAGGTGGCGATTGTCTTTTCGCTGAACCGTCCAGCATTGTTGCATGGTATCACCTCGATTCCTATGGAAGTGGTGTTGCCAGCTTTGCAACCTGCGTGCCAGGCCATTTTGTCGAGTGGCCAGCACTGCATGACGGTATCGTCCTTCACTATGAAGTGCGCGGATGCCTCGCCGTTAGAACTTATCCAGTAGTCGCGCACGATGTCGGGTGTCTGTCCTGGGTACGGCCCAATCCAGTGTATCGTGATTGTGCTCGGCTGACCACCCACAAAGTGCTGCCCGGTGTCGCACTTCGTCCCTTCCGGGATGTACTTCTCGATTAACTTCATTTTGTTTTCCCCTTTATGTAATGATGTAGAACCACGTAGGCAGCGTGATTCCTTTTATGCGTAGAATAATGGACAAAAGCACAAGAGCAAGGCGCAGCACACAGAGTGCTATGAGCACGCTTATGACCTTAGCCCTGAACTTCAGCTTCGTCTCGTACACGGTTATAGTCTCGTAGCAGCCGCTCAACTCTTCGTTGATACTCGTCAAAGAGTCTGATAATCGTGTCGATTTCGTCCTCCATTCTTCCGCTTCGCTCTGCGACGCTTCCAATTTGCTCTGAGATGTTCTCAAGGTCTCTTGCAGCGTCTCTAATTGTGCCGTCACGGCCGCGGAGTTCGCTCTCAAGTCTATCAATCTCTCTCTGATGGTCGAGGAGACTTCTGTCATCGACATGGACTGCGGTTGACTTGCAGCCGACGCAACAAGCAGCCAACAGAACAAGCAGACCAAAAACTGGCTTTTCAGCTTTGACCATTTCATTCCTACCCCCTATTTCTTTTTCGAGTACACTTCACGTATGGTGAGCAGCATGTCTATCAGCTCCTTCACCCAGCGTTCTATGCGCTCCTTGAACTCAGGAGTTTTGAAGTTGTCGTCAGGCCCAAGCGAGTATACCAGGCTGCACATCTTCATCTGCTTGACGTGCACGTACGACTCGTCACGGCTGATGTGGTTGAACGTAATCCATTGTACCACTTCATCGAACACCTGCTCAAGAATCCACTTGGCGAAGAAACCGCCATATTTCAGCTCCGGCTTCACGAGCATGATTTTGCTCTCAAGCGACATGATGTAGACACGCGCCTGGTCTATCTGCTGCTGCAATATCGTGCGCTCACGCTCAGAGTTGTCTCCGACAGTGATGGCTTTGGTGTTTATCTTGATATAGCCGTTGCGTATGAGCAGTGTCACGACCGTGCAGACTATACTGATGAAGCCGAGCACGAAGATGGCGTTGGCTCCATTCAGCACTTCCTTAATGGCATCCCACATCACTCACTCCTGCTGCATGCTATCAGCTCTCATGTCGACAGCAAGTGTTTTCTGTGTTATGAGCATCTTCGGATAAGTGTAGTCGTACTTCTTCCAAATCGCCTTTATCTCTTCGTCAGTGAGAGGCGTGCTCTCTGAGCTCTTCGCCGACGTGGTGTACCACATTTTCCTGCCCTTCTCGTCGTGCCCGACGATGTACGGAATGAGCACAGGGAGCTTCGTGTACACTGGAACAGTGTAGCCATTGCTCTCGTCGATTTCCTCTTTGATGTACTCAGTGTCGTCGGAGTCGCCCTCACGCTTGTAGCCTTTCAGCTCGGAGATGACCGACGCAGACTTCTTGTAGTACACAAGGCCTGTGTTGGCACTGCTCAGCGTAGGCAGCTTGTCGACGACAGTATAGCCGTTGGCACTCTTGATGAGCAAATCTATCTCAGGTACGGTGTATACCTTCACACCGCCAAGTACATTGAGCATGTGCTACCCCCTTATCATAAGTAAATTGTAATGAGCTGGGTTGTATATCCCACCAGCAACAGGTATGTATGTCTCAGGCACTGTGATTATAGTCTTAGCAGTGCTACTTGTACCTGAAACAGCAATACTTTCAGCAGAAACCCTCTGAATATACATAAGACCTCCAGTCAAAATAGAGCACTACAGCAGGTGGGTGACCCATGTAGCATTACGTAAACGCAAACTGTCAATGTCATAAATTTTGTTCGACTTTTCATTTTTCAACTCGGAACGGAAAAAATTTTTCTTGTCCGAATTGAATTTTGAAAAGCAGAACGAAATTTATGACATTGATACACTTGGCTTGCGTAATGCATGAGCACAGTTTACGCTGCACCCACACATGCTGTAGGAAATACAAGCCAGCGCACTATGCGTTGAACAAGTCGACAATCTCCTGCTCTGTGATTGGCGTGTTCGGTGTTATGTTGGCGAACAGCTCAAGAGCACCCTCGACAGTGTTCTGGTTGCCGAGCTTCTTCCACGTGATGACATTCTGAGTGGCATCCGCTGCGCTCTCAGTGACGCTCGCACGGTAGACGTCGCCAAGCTCGTTGGCACCAGACATGATGGCGACCATGCCGTCCGTGATTGTGGCTGACACCTTCGGCTCAGACTCAGGCAAGTTGCTATGTGAAGCATATATGACGGTCGTCTCGTTGCTGAAGACGGTCAACGGTGTCACGAGCTTCTTTGTCTGGTAGTCCGTCAGGTCGAGGGCGTTGCCGAGCACGTCCCACTTGTAGATGGTGTTGCCGTTCTTGTCCGCAATCTCTGCTACGACGATGTTGGTGCCGACGTCGAGCGTCGTGCCTGCACCCTCGACAAAATCTGCGTCCGTCGTGAAGCGGTTGCTGATGTTGTACACCCAGCCCACCTCGAACGTGGTGATTTTTGTCCAGGTACCGTCTATGTTTTTCCAAAGACCTCTGGAGTCGATTCCAGCGTGCTTGTCCTTGCTTACGATGTAAGCGTCGTCCGCATAGATGGCGTCACCCTTCACCTTGTAGGTTTTTGCGGTGTTCTTTTTGATTTCCTGAACAAGTGTGTTCAGACCATGCTCGTCAAGATACTTGTTAATAGCCATGTTTCATCCTCCTAAAACTAAATATTACTATATTTTTGCACATTCATGAATGTGCTATTTGTCCACAGGACATTTTTCCAGTTTAATGTGCCTGATGTGCTCAATACACCAGAGCTTGAGCCGACCATGCCACCTGACCAGGAAAGCAAAGTGGTAGTGAGTCATCTGTCGCAGAGTGTATCTCATCATGCGCTCTCCCATTTAGGTGTCACCTTTTTGACACTGGCACAGTACTTGATGCCTATGTTGCTACCACTACCAGCAACGAGCGTTCCATCTGACAGTTCGACAGGTGTTTTCCAGTAGCCACTTGTGACATTGCTGTCCTTCCACGTAGCACCCTTGTCAGTGGAGTACTTAATGCCCTTGCTACTACTAGCAACGAGCGTTCCATCTGACAGTTCGACAGGAGCGTACCAGCTGTCAGTTGTTACGTTACTGTCCTTCCACGTAGCACCCTTGTCAGTGGAGTACTTGATGCCACTGTTGCTGCCGCTATAAGCAACGAGCGTTCCATCTGACAGTTCGACAGGTGTTTTCCAGTAGCCACTTGTGACATTGCTGTCCTTCCACGTAGCACCCTTGTCAGTGGAGTACTTAATGCCATTGCTGCCAGCACTAACAGCAACGAGCGTTCCGTCTGACAGTTCGACAGGAGCGTACCAGCTGTCACTTGTGACATTGCTGTCCTGCCATGTAGCACCCTTGTCAGTGGAGTACTTAATGCCCTTGCTACTACTAGCAACGAGCGTTCCATCTGACAGTTCGACAGGTGTTTTCCAGTAGCCACTTGTGACATTGCTGTTCTGCCATGTAGCACCCTTGTCAGTGGAGTACTTAATGCCATTGCTGCCAACACTAACAGCAACGAGCGTTCCGTCTGACAGTTCGACAGGAGCGTACCAGGTGCCAGTTGTTACGCTACTGTCCTTCCACGTGGCACCCTTGTCAGTGGAATATTTGATGCCGTATTTGTTGATTTTGCTACTAGCAACGAGCGTTCCATCTGAGAGTTCAACAGGTGTGTACCAGCCGCTAGTTGTGATGTTACTGTTCTGCCATGTAGCACCCTTGTCAGTGGAGTACTTAATGCCATTGCTGCTACTAGCAACGAGCGTTCCATCTGAGAGTTCAACAGGAGTGCTATAGTCGCCACTTGTGACATTACTGTCCTTCCACGTTGCACCCTTGTCGGTCGAATACTTAATGCCATTGTTACTGCTACCAGCAACAAGCGTTCCGTCTGAGAGCTCGACAGGTGTGTACCAGTTGCCACTTGTGACATTGCTGTCCTGCCATGTAGCAACGTCACTAACATAGCTTACGTCAAACATGGCATCATATAGCTCATTTATGGCGGACACAATGTCTGTCTTGCTGTCCGTATCAAGAGACGACAAGTCACCGACTGAGGCACTACTATCAGCAGCCTCCTTTATCTTTGCGGCGAGTATCTGCAACCCCGCCTTGTCAAGAAATTTCGACATTACTTACCTCCTTAGTGCCAAGTGACAATGCTGTCGGTCACGTCGGCAACAACCTGCATGATGCTTGTGCCCGTGAAGATTACAGCCGTGTCACCGGTCTGCCACGTGTGTCCAGCTGCGTCCGGCGTGACGTTCGGAAGCTCGTCACGGTTGGCGTACACCATCTTGCTCTGCAAGAAGTTTATTAGCGCACTGTCAGCAGTCTTCCTGTCGGAAGCCTCGCTGGCGATTTTTTTGTTGAGTCTGTCTTCGGCATCATTGACACTCTGCGCGATTTGCGTTTCAGACGTATTTGCACGTTCAGCCTCGACTTTAACAGCAGCCCTAATCTTGCCGTCGACCGTGCTCTCGACATCCTCTTTGACAGCAGCTGCAATCTCACCCGCTTTCGTGGTGAGGTCAGTCTTCAAACCACTGATGTCGCCCTCAGCAGTAGTGAGACGGCTGTTAAGTTCACCATCCTTGCTGAGGTCAGACTTCAAATCACGGATGTCGCCCTCGGCAGTAGTGAGACGGCTGTTAAGTTCACCATCCTTGCTGAGGTCAGACTTCAAATCACGGATGTCACCCTCGGCAGTAGTGAGACGGCTGTTAAGTTCACCATCCTTGCTGAGGTCAGACTTCAAATCACGGATGTCGCCCTCGTTTGTTTTGACGCGTTTTGACAGCTTGTCGTCAGCTTCCTGGTATTTAGTGATTACGTTGCTGATACGTTTGTTGACGCTTTCGAGGTCGAGTGCCGTCTCTACGTCGGAAAGCACGCTATCAAGTGTCGCCGTAGCAGTTTTTATGATGCTGAAGTCCTGCAATGGGAGCACCATGCTCGTCTTGAGGTCGCTCGTGTATGGCAGGAGTCCTTTTTCGGCAAGTGCCTCGTTGCCTTCCACGGGTATGGTCGAGCCGTCAGTGGCATGCCAGCCTGTAGGCACGTTCGTGGCACGTCGCATGATAACAGTGTCACCTTCCATGACTTCCTCAAATGATGGCCACTGTATGATGGTTCCTACAGGAAGTGCTGCGAGTCTGTCCACATCCTCATCAGTGACGAAAGCGTGACGCTCGCCCTTGTCGTTCTGCACAGTAGGACGCTTCAGGAACTGAACCTGCGTAAAGTCGCCGCTTCCAATCTCAAGCACTTTGCCAGAGGTGTCTTCAGGCTGAACGACCTTGAAAATCGTCCTGCCCTCCGTGTCGGTAAGCTCGTCAAGTGCGAGCGTGCTGAATATCTGCGGGCTTGATGTGAGCACGGCTGATGTCATGCTCTCGGACATGCTGGATGTGCTGGCATAGTTGTCAGTCACGGTGTATGCACGTGCCGCTCCGTCAGCGTCGAGTGGTATGAAGTTCACGCCTGCCACACGCACGTTGAGGGTTGCTATGCCGCCGAGGGACGATGTTGAGAGTGCGATGTATGTGCACGGCTTTTCACCGGCAGTTGTGCCATGTATGACGTGGAAACGCAGGTCGTCGAACAAGCTCTTGCTTTTGCTCACGATGGCCTGTATGCTGCCTTTGCCGTCCGACACTGTGGCGTCGATGATGGCGTCCATCTGCTTCGTGTTGGTGTACTTCACATACACACGGCATGGTTTTGGCAGCTCGCTTGGGTTGTCGTCATGCTCCCAGTTGGTCGACATCTTTCCGAGCAGGTATAACCCCGACGTTGCTGTGTCTTCAGTTGTGCCTGTTCCTGCGAACTGCGCGTTTACTGTCTGCCAGCTTGTGAAGTCGATGTACTTCTTGGCGTACAGCGTGCCGAGAAGATACTTGGCCGACGACACGACTTTCTCGAACGTGGCTACGGTTTCCGTGCCCTCGGCTTTGAGCAGCTTTGCGTGCTCATTAAGCGTGTCGACCAGTGTTCCGAGGTCGGCCAGTGTCTTGATGACTCCGTCCTCGCCGTTACCGCCGTTGAGGCTTGTGCTTATGCCCTTGACGCTGCTCTCAAGGTCTTTTGTCCTCTTAGACAAGTCGTCCTTGGCATTTTCGAGCACGCCTACCTTATGGTCGATGCTTTTCTCTCTACCCGACTCCTCATAGATGTGCTCCATGAGTTTGTCAAGTTTACCTGACGCTGTACCAAATTTAGTGCTAAGCTCGCTGAAGTCCGTCGAAGCAGCTTTTTTGCTTAGTTCCGACTTTATCTGGTTGATTACTTCCTGTATGCCATGCACGAAGCCGGTCACTTTGCTGCCTTCAACGTCAGAGGACTCCGCGAAGCCCACCGTCTTTTGCATGTGCTCATGCAGCTCAGTGGCAAGCTCAGTATATGCATTTATTAGGGCAAGCATGTCTTTTGCCGAAGCACCCGACAAAGACTGTGGCCCATTGAATTGTGTGAACATACTCATCGAATCTCCTACTGCTGTGCCTGCTCACCACCACCCTGCTGCGCACCACTTTTCTGTGCTGCGAGCTGCTGCGTGGCGTTCTGCACAAGTGCTTGAATCCACCGTTTGTAGCCCTGTGCAAGGTCTACAGGCAGTGATTTGATTTCCTTGAGCTGCGCCGCAAAGTTCTCTTTGAGCACAGCGTTTATGTCATTCATTGACAGCATGGCTACTTGTCCTTGTCCGTAGAAGGTGCCTGAGCTGTCTCTTCGCCGTCATCGTCGTCATCGCCGTTGTCCCATGACGAGATGGTGTCACCTTCCGGTGATTTGAGGTACTCGGGTATCTCATACCCAAGCAGAGATTCAGCATCCGTTTTGCTGATGTTGCCTGTCAAAGCAAGGTCAGTGATTACCGCCTGATATATCCTGTCCTTGCGTATGTTGTCAAGTGTCATGTTGTTCAGTGTGTTTCTTCCACGTCTCATATTTACTCCTCATCAAGATATGCGTCTGCATCTTTAAGCAATTGCATTATTCTGTCAGCAACTGCATATAGATTGCCTTTGTTTGCCTCATACAAGCTGCGTGCGTCTTCGAGCATTTTCTTCTCATTTTCGTCACTATACTTGTAGTCGTCATCGTAATAACCGTACTCGCCAAAGTAGTCTTTTATATTATCTACTTCTGTAGTTAGGTCACTGTTATAATCTGCTTTTTCCTGTTGCTGTCTGCGTTCGTATGCTTCAGCAGCTTCACGCTCAAAACGTGCAGGATTCTTTTCATTTATGTTACGCAGCTTAGCACTTGGGTCTGTTACATCATCAATCCTATCAGTACCTTCATAGCCATTACGCTGGTTCCATCTACGTTTGTCAAGCAGCTCAACATCTGATTTGTAGATGTACTTGCTTGGTTTGCCGTCAGGGCCGACACCCACAGTTCGACCGGAAGGGTTGCCGCTTCGGAAGTCCGCAGTGTACTGGAAAGGGTACTGTGTACCATGAAGCGTACCACGTATGCGCACGAGGTTCCAGAACTCGACGCCCACCATATGTCTTTCCCTACCATCTTTGGCAGTTGGAGCCATGTCGTTGTTCTTGCCATGCATCATCAGCGTAGCAGCTGTGTTTGCTGGTAAGTTGAAAAACACTACGACGTCACCATTGTTAGTAAAACGTACCATTAGCAGCTTATAGTTCCAGTTGTACGACAAAGCAGCTATATGACCACCTTTACATTCAACTGTCTCTATGTTCTTCTGCTGATTTTCCTTGAAAGCAAAGTCAATGAAATCAGCAGGAGTCTGAATGTTGCGCTTCAGCTGTTTGCCATCAGCAGTATATTCTGTTGACAGTTTTGAATGGTGCTCTTTGAGCCAGCTTACAATCTGTTTGTAGTCTTGCTCAGGCATTTTGTAAATGTCGCCAGTAAGGCTACCGCGAAGGTCTCTTGAAGGAGCAGAGGACGACAACCGCTTATACTCTTTGGCGTTTTTAATGCTGTTTCGTGTGTTCAGCCAGTCTGAGTACTCTGACTTGTTGAACGGCGATGGTCCAGCCTCTGCTCTCTTCATGCTACTACCTCATCAGACAGTCGGCAAATCAGTGATTGGTTCACGAAGTTTGACAACGGTGTATGTGTATGGGTACTCTGTGTAGAGTGCTCCCATCTCATGCATAGCAACAGGAACGACGTTCTTCGGGTGGCGGATGTTGCTGCCGTTCGTGAACGAAGCAAGTGTACCATCACGGAGTGTCGGTGAACCGAAGGTAATACGCTGTGAGATGTCGAGGCTCGCTGTAAGCTCGTCAGGAATCTGAACGTCCTCGATTTTCGGTGGCATTGACTTGCCCCATGTCTCATGGATGTACGAGTCGATGTCAGCTGTTGCATTGTCCCAGCAGTTGTATGAGAGGTCGTTCTTCGGGCCGATGATGATGACATCCGTCGGCATGTTGAGGTCTTCAACAACCTCTTTGACAGTCTGGTTTCCAATCTGGTAGTCAGTTGACTTGATACCACGCTGGTAGATGATGGCACCCTCGACCAAGTTGTCACGGAGAACCTGCACGGAGTTACCTTCCTCATATCCGAGTGCGACACGCGTCACAGGATTCATCCAAATGCCAACCTCAGCATAAGGCACTGTTGCTTTTGTCAAGAAAGCACCACGCATGATGGCGTCGATGATGTGCTCGCCTTCCTTCTGCAAAATGAAGCCGCCAGCCTGCTCTGTGGAGTATCTCAAGCGGTTTGCCTGACCACGGAATGGCAAGTCGATACCAAGGCGTGTCTCCATATCAGCAGGGTCTGTGTACCATGGGAACAAGTCTGCGATACCTTCCATAGCACCAGTGATTGCATTCTCATCAGCAGTGTATGTTCCTGTTCCTGTGAACTGGTCATATACTCCCTGGAATGGGCCGGCGTTAACCGTGAGCGCGCCATATGACCAGTTATCAAACACGTCTGCCGGAAGTCCATTGATTTCACGGTTCTGCGCTACCTCGAGGAACTGTCCGTCTTCCCAGCGAGACACTGTGGTTCCGATAGGGAGCAATGACATCTCACCCGGCTGGTTCTCAAGCACGAGGTACATCTCCGTAACGTCCGCCGCTCCCCATGGCTTAGCTTCCTTTGTCTTGATGAGGAGCTTGCCACGCTTGAAGTTGCTGTTGAACACGTTGATAGGCACCTTGATTGTGAACGGAGTTCCGATGACAGGTGTATGTACGTTCGCTACAGGGTTCTTTGAGGCACCCGTCTCTGGTGCATCGATGGAGGCGCGAATCTGATGCACAACACCAAAGCGTCCATGGATGGCGAAGTTCTTGAAGAGGGCTGCGACGTTGTTGCGCAAGCTGTGCATGCGTGTAGCATAGTCAGTCTCGAAGGCTGCTTTCTTCTCGCTTGTCTCAAGCTGGAGCATCATGTCGACATCGAATCCGTCTGAGACAGTTCCGTATGTAGCATGGTATACACCATAATCAAGTGAGCCGGGCTTGCGGAGTCCGACTGATTCCTTGAACACCTGTGAGTTCAATGAACCACCTGTGTTCGTGTTCGACAAGAGCATGCGGTACTCAAATTTGTCGTTATAGTCCCACTTGCGCTTCTTGTTGCGGATAAGCCTTACGACATCCGACTGGCAAGGGAAAAGTCCATTGAGCAGGTAGTCTGTGATGAACACCTGCTTTGAAAGTGCTTCCAACTGATTCTGTGTAATCATATAAATCCTCCAATTATCTTATATGTTAAAACCTGTGATTTGTTAATGCTGCAAGTATGTTTTTCATAGTAGCATCTGACACTGTAGCACCTGGGCCGACCACTTCACCACCAGCTCTCGGGTCGTCACGTTCTTTTTCTCCCTCAAGCTGTTTCTGTGTTCTTGTTTTACCCCACGAACGCTTCATCTTAGCGATACGCTTTTCACGAGAATCTGAAATTGTTGTTTTGTCCTCAGCGTCGCCAAGCTCCTTTTTTGTACTGCCTGTACTTGTGAGTTCTTTTGCCCAAGGAGTATCTGCGAAGACTTCATGCTCGTATTGTTTTACAATGTCGCTTTCTTCGTCATCATTGTACGCATTACGAACTTCATCAGGTGCTTCATCGTTCATAAAATCTGTGAGCCTATCAAGATAATCGTCATCGTTGTCTATCTCACCTGTAGCATAGGCATCTTTAATTTTTTGAAGCGCGTTAAGCTGACCTGGAGTGAGTATCCCTTTTGTGAGCGCGAATTCTTTTGCCCAAGGAGTATCTGCGAAGACTTCATGCTCGTATTGTTTTACAATGTCGCTTTCTTCGTCATCATTGTACGCATTACGAACTTCATCAGGTGCTTCATCGTTCATAAAATC
>Ga0326514_10000075_pt1 | contig 58847 bp, 77 predicted proteins | sample 3_2548_0518_D_FD_203653 | JGI IMG/M metagenome (GOLD analysis project Ga0326514, IMG submission 203653) | Bovine rumen microbial communities from UC Davis, California, United States - 3_2548_0518 | ecosystem: Host-associated > Mammals > Digestive system > Stomach > Rumen | place: USA... | reverse complement strand
GAGCACGGCACTTTTAATGCTGGGGTCGTGGGTTCAAGTCCCACCGGGGTCACAATAAAATTGCCGAGTGGCGCAATGGTAGCGCGAAGGACTTTGAATCCTAAGGTTGTGGGTTCGACTCCCGCCTTGGCAACAAATTATCAGGACACTACTTAAAGTTTCAACGATACGGCCTTGATTATTCATAATAATCATAAAGTAAGTTGTATAAATCTTTTTGATAGAACAAATCTGATAATGAATATGCACCGGTGGCGGAATTTGGGTAGACGCGTTAGCCTAAGGAGCTAATGTCCGAAAGGACGTGTGGGTTCGAGTCCCACTCGGTGCACTTCTTAAAACGTTTTCCAAGGTTTGTACGTATAACAAGCGAGCGGTCTACGTTCCTCTTTTGAATGGTAAGGACCTGACAAGGATGATAATCAAAACAAACCTTTTACATCGCGCAGTCGTCTAGTGGTCCAGGACCTCAGATTTTCAGTCTGGTGATCGCGGGTTCGAATCCCGCCTGCGTGACAGATATATTGCGGGATGGAGCAGTGGCCAGCTCGCCAGGCCCATAACCTGGAGGTCGGGGGTTCGAATCCCTCTCCCGCTACAAATTGGCCCCTTAACTCAGTTGGTTAGAGTGCCTGACTCATAATCAGAGAGTCGCAGGTTCAAGTCCTGCAGGGGCCACGTTCCATTAGTTCAGTTAGGAAGAACGCGCAGGCCCAAGATACATGCCGTAAATCGAGAGCCACAAGGGGTATTGGAAAACACAAGTAGGACGGCACCGGAGATACCTTTGTTGATAGATTATTATCAGCAACCCTGGTTCGAATCCAGGATGGAACACGTGAAAAGCCGTAGGGATTGGTTCTTTAGGATGATACTTCTAACCCCGTGCGGTAACCAGCCTTAAGGAGTGCATACAAAAAACCTTGTAAGGAGGACAAAGAGAAGTAAAATCCAAGTTTCGGCAAGTAGTTCAGTTGGTTAGAACGCCGGTCTGATACACCGGAAATCGGTGGTTCGAGTCCACCCTTGCCGACAAAGCAATTTGCGAATTACACTTTGACGCAAATTCGCCTTTCAAATGGGTATCAAATCGCCCGACTTGGGATAGGGTCAGGTATTTTCAGCCTGATAATTCTACTTAACGCTCAAGCAAAGTTAATTTGTTATAAGGTTAGTTTACAATGATGGTACAATGGAGAGTAGATTAAATTGTATTGACGTTGGAATGCAAACAAACTTTTGATTTTTTGATAAGTTTATCTATTTTTTGTTTGTATTTGAAACAAATAAACAAGTAAAAACTTATTAAATGTTGCAAAAATGGCAGTGACAAAGCTACAGATATTCCGCTTATTGGGTTAAGTAGGTGCTGGACAAAAAACTCCAAGCAGTTAGTCTGCCGAATCTTGTTATGAGGTTTAGGGTTTTACACTGAACAAGATTTCTGCTATTTTTACAATGTTTTTTGAAACTTTATTGCATTTTACAATATAAATATTAAATTGGGCCATTAGTTCAGTTGGTAGAACGCTTGCCTTGCACGCAGGATGTCGTGGGTTCGAGTCCCACATGTGTCCACGGATAGCATAGAAAGTTCCTAGTTTTAATGTTATGTGGTGACAATTTACTTTCCGCTATTTTTACAATGGAGAGGTGGCAGAGCGGTCGATTGCGCCGGTCTTGAAAACCGGAGGCCTCGTAAGGGGTCCGGGGGTTCGAATCCCTCCCTCTCCGCAAAAATTTAATATTGGAGTGTATCGGCTCTGTCTTATACACAGTTGAAACCGTAATTGGTTACATGTGGGTTCAAGTCCCACCTCTCCAACATTTCGATGTCCTCCCATAAGGAATAAGACCGATGACTCAGGAAAAGAGTACCGTTTTGAGCTAAGTTTAAAGTTAATAACGAAGCCGGTGGAGATCACCCCTCCGTGATTGCCTGATGGTGATAAGCCTCTTCGTAAGGTTGCGGGCTCTTAAACACAAGTCAAGTATATGGGTAATGCTTGGAAATCTTACAAATTTGCCGATGTGGGACAGTTGGTCGACTCCGCTTGACTTGTAATCAAGATGCTTTCGCGCAACGTCGGTTCGAATCCGGCCATCGGCTCAATAAAATATTTGGGAGTATAGCTCAGCAGGTAGAGCGGCACCCTGTTAAGGTGATGGTCGTAGGTTCGATCCCTACTGCTCCCGCAAAAATAAATGGCCCGGTGGCGGAACTGGTAGACGCGGCAGACTCAAAATCTGTTGTCCGATGAGGACGTGAGGGTTCAAGTCCCTCCCGGGCTACAATAGTAGTAAACAACAATCTAAATTTAAAATAAATATCGACAATAAGATTCTAGATATGTTGACATAATTAAATATTTTGTTGCTACTGAAATTCGCTAATAACAAAACAGTTGGTAGAGAGATCGCAGGTTCGAATCCTGTTGGCGGGTTCAAGTTCATCCCTCATAAAGGAAGGAAATCAAAAGTCCTATAAACAAGAATTTATGGGTCTTTTGCAATATGGAGGGTTAAGCATAGTTGGTACTGCAGCAGATTGCTAATCTGTTCCTCGGCGTAAGCTGGGGCGTGAGTTCGAGTCTCACACCCTCCGCTGGTCTCGCTTTGATTTATCAAAGTTTTCTGTAATTCTGTAACCAATTCAGTAGGATTTAGAGATACAACCTTATGTGGCGACACGTAAGGAGGAGGCAACAATATCCTGAAAAGATACGAAATGTTGTACTCGATTTGCAAGTAAAGAGGATTTGGCTGCAAACTTGCGCAACTTGTGCTGGCAGTAGTTGAAGAGACCAACAGGCAAGTATAAAGCGGAACTTCGAGCGTCCGCTCACCGGTTAAATTCCGGCCAGAACGAACTTCCGGGTGGTGTGCACGTCTTCTCTCGTTAAGAACATCAGACGCAGCCTGTATAACTCAATACGGTGAGGGTTTTACAAGAGGTTATGACATTAATCGCCTCGTTAATCAATTGAGATGATCACAATCGGTTTGAGTATAACCGTAAACGTTAAAATATACTCTTTTGTCGGTGTAGCGGAGATGGTTTCTTGCGCCTCTCTCATAAGGAGGAGACGGTGGTTCGAATCCACCCACCGGCACAATTTGCATAAAAAGTTCCTATTTTTTGACAGTCAATGGGTCATCGGTTCGAGTCCGGTCTTCCTCACAAAAAATGCAAATCGAGGAAGTAGCTCAGTTTGGTAGAGCAATTGAGAGTTACTTTTCGCAAATTTTTAATTTGCCCCCTTAGCTCAGTAGGATTAGAGCAACGTCCTTCTAAGTCGTAGGTCCCGCGTTCGAATCGCGGAGGGGGTACAAAATTCAAATAAATAATTAAAATAACAGAAAACTATGGGTACAGATTTTATGTAGATCACATCTGGATTTTTGTAGATTTCTGATGTAAAGGTTCCTCCTTAATAGTTCTTATTTTATCGGAGTTATTAACAAAAATTAAAAACAAAAATAAAATTAAGAATTATGAACAAGGAAATTATATCAAAAATTAAACAAGAAATCAAACAAGATGCAGAGAAACAGAGATTTCTCAAAAATCAAAGAAAAACCGTTAAATTAGTCGGTGAACGCAAAATGAGCAGTTATGACGCTGCAGAACAGTTGAGACATACGTCTTATCCGCTTTGTATAAAATATATTGCTTATTATATTTGCAAACATCGCATTGAGCCTCCTGTTTTTGTTGACTCAGTTGTCAGAAAAGACTGGAAAGGAAATCCTGTCAAAGTTTTATTTGACGAAGAGACCTACAAAAACGCAGTAATTCGCTGCTGTGGAGAAAAGTGCTGGATTCTTTCTGAAGAGTTCAACACAGATTGGTGGCACCAAATTGAAGATACTGCTCGCGCAGTAATCAATCAAATCAATGAGTGGGAGGCAAAGTATGGAAAAGAAGACTAACGGTTTGTAGAACGAAAGAAGATTATACGTTCTAATTGACAAATCCCTAGATCCTGTTTATGGATGTGTGCAGGGCGGTCACTGTGCTGTACAATATGTACTTGAACATCCAGACGGTTGGAAAAATCAGTATTTAATTTATCTTTATGCTGATATGAACAAATGGATAGACAAATTGAATTATTTTGGTTTGGACTATTCAGTATTCAGAGAACCCGACTTGGCAAATCAAATAACCGCAATTGCGATTGAGAATGATGGAAAATTGTTCAAAAATCTGCAATTAGTGAAATGAAAAATTCACAAAGGCTTGATGCTGACCTTAACCAACAGCATCAAATTGCGTCCGTGGCTGAGTGGATTAGGCAGCAGCCTCTAAATCTGTTTAACGCGGGTTCGAGTCCTGCCGGACGCACAGTTTATATTAAACTATATATGGTGTACGTAGCTCAATTGGTTAGAGCATCAGATTGTGGATCTGAAGGTTGTGGGATCGTCCCCCACCGTACACCCGACCTGCAGTTTTTGAAGCCTGTTGTGACTAGACATCAAGCACCTTTTCTGCATCCTATTGGTCGGTAAACAAAAAATATAAGAGTGGTAGATTGTGAGTCGACGCAACAATCTGGGATGAATAGATTTGATCATCTGTTCATTCGCTAATACGCAAAGAAAGTTCCTATTCAAAAAAATTGCCTGTTTACAATTCTATACTTTCCGCGTTTTGTTTTGAATTTTAATAATATAATATATGAGCAATACATTTAAGACCAAAAATTTGGGCAAACGAAAGCGTACAGGAAAAACTGATTTTATTAGCGAAAAAACAATGGATCGTAGATGCGGTTCCATTGACGACAAAATTGAGAAAATGAAGCTTGGAGAGAAAGTTAGAAAACAAGTTGAAGCTCAATTTTTGGAAGAGATTGCAGAATTGACAAAGTAATATGGAAGAAGAAATCGTGGAAGTTGGAGGAAACAATAAAAACTACCCAGGAAAAGCATTGTCTAATTTTTCACCTCATCCTTTTGTTTTTAGAGGTTTTCAATGCAATTCAATGGAAGGTTTTTTGCAAGGACTTAAGTTTAAGTCTCCTGAAATGCAAGCCGAAGTTTTTAAACTTGTCGGTTTGCTGCAAAGAAAAAAGGAAAACCTAAAAATTGGTATAGAGACCAAACATTGTATTTTCAAGGTCATCCTATAAAAAGAGATTCTCAAGAATATCAAGATTTGCTCGATGAAGCATACGATGAACTTTACAAAAACGAAAGTTTTAGAAAAGCACTTGAAGCTTCAGGAAATGCAACACTTGTACACAGCATTGGAAAATCAAAAATTTCTGAAACAGTTTTGACTGAAAGAGAATTTTGTAGTAGATTGACAAAGTTGAGAAATGGAGAAACTCTTTGCAAACATAAAGTTGAATTTGTTAAAGAAATATTTTAAACAAAATACGACAATATTATATAAATATTGTCAAATGGCCTGGTGGCGGAATGGTAGACGCGAGGGACTTAAAATCCCTTCCCCGCATGGGGGTGTGGGTTCGAGTCCCACCCGGGCTACAAAAAATTAAACAAATCAAAAATCAAAATTATAATTATTATAAATTGCCCGTGTAGCTCAGTTGGTTCAGAGCATCGCCCTTACAAGGCGGAGGTCCTTGGTTCGAATCCAAGTGCGGGCACAAGAATATTTCCACAATAGAAATTTTGCATAGTGAACGGTGTCGGTGAATAATCCGTAACGCTAAAGAATACGTAAAACATATACGTGAAGTTTTTAGAAGCCTGTGTTCATCTACCCCCGTCAATCTTCCTATTAAGAAATAATATTACATGAATTAGGATTGGGTAATTAGATTCCGCAAAATTTCAAAAATAAGCCGAGTATCAAACTCGGCTTTTTTGTTATAAATAAAATAAAACAACTATGATTAAATGGAAAGGTTTTGAATGGATGAATGGACAACCTTGGGGAGTTGCACATCCTGATAAAAAACATGTTTGGTATGCAGACGAAAAAGAATCTGTGATTGCACCAGACGGTAGTCTTGTACAAAAAATAAACAATAATAAAAAATATTTTGAAGAGATTGGTCATTCGAAAGATTTTGGATGCGGTTGTATTTCTACTTGCAATTCTTTTCTATATGGAGATTTCCATTTTGAATACAAACTTCCAAAAGGAATTCATCTTTGGCCAGCAATTTGGTTGTCTGGAGTAAACTCTTGGCCACCAGAAATTGATATTGTGGAAGGTTGGAGCGGAAATGGGTATTTTTGTAAAAACAAACCTAATTATAGAAGATTTCCACTTTTCAACAATATACACCCTGGAATTTTTTATATAAAACAAGGTGAAACGGTATATGGAAAAGGGTATGGGAGTTTTGGATCTGATAGAGCAACATATTCGTGGTTACAAAAACTAAACGATTGGAATACATGTGATTTGATTTGGAAAAAAGACCTTATAGAAGTTTACTACAATGGTCATAGGGTAATGAGAATAACTGATAATGATGAAGAACATGGATATTATATGTTAGACTTTATGTCACACGAGATGTATATCTGCATTGATTGTGCAGCAGGAGACAATTTTACTCAAGACGATTACAAATATTATAAAGAAAAAGGAAGTCCCTTTATAATAAGAAACTTCACTTACGAACCGATAAATAAATAAACAAATTAATATAAATATAAATGATAAAGTTATTTGAAGCTTTTGTAAACGAAATAATATACAATGTCTCACAAAATATTTCAGAAAGTGTATCTTCGTTTAAAAACGAATTTGAAAAACTTCGTGAAAAATATGTTTCTGATGGAATAAATGCGTACAATAACAACGATACAAAAGAATGCGCTACTATTTTTGAAAATTTTTATAAAGAATTAATACAGCTAATAGAACCTTTTTCAACAAAACATTTAAAAATATCTAAAGTAGAATTAAAAAGTTCTAATAGAGCAGTTGACGATTGTTATGAAGTAGTACGTAGTTCTAAAAATGTAAATTTCAAACCTAGATATAAAAAAAATTCTGACCTTATATTTGATCCTATTTTTATACTTATTACTGTTATTTATACAGATATTGATTCTGTAACATTACGTGATCATGGATATGGAGACGAACTTTATTATACTTTGGGTTTAAATCCTAAAAAAGACGGAACTTTTTTTGTACATTATGGGACAAGCTCAAATGATAGTAGACTTTATCATGCAAATATCCCGCCTGATTTTAAAGAAGATGCAGTAGAACTCATGAATTTTTTAAACACTATACTTATGGCAGATGACAATTCTTCTATATTTAACAAGTTTGGTTTGAATTATTTTCTTGGAAACAACAAAGATGCTGCACCATCAATATATGGTCAGCTTGATGTAAATACAATTATACATAATTCTGTTAAAGGAAGTAATATATCTAAAGGGGTTGCAGAACTTTTAAAAAGTATTGCAGCAGCTTTAACTAAAATTGATAAAAATTGTAAATTAGAAATAGGTGACTCAAAATCTATTTCTCTTCCATCCAATATTTATATCGGTACAGCAGCAACAGCCAGATCACAAAGTACTTTTACTGCTAAGTTGACATTTTTTGGAAAAGACCATTACTTTATATCACAGTCAGAGTCAGATTTGCAGTCCAACAAGGTTTCAGTATCATTTGATAATATAGAACATGCTATAGGAGGAAGAGAAGACCGTTATAGTGTTGGAATATGGATTGGTGGTAAATTTTGGGTATCTGATGAAATAGGAAATATTTTGCAAAAAGATGTTAAATAAAAAGAGGCAGTCAAATTGACTGCCTTTTGTTTTCTATATAATTTTGATATAATGTTTATTAAGGTTTACCTACAAACTTAAATGCCTCAGCATTAGGAACATCTTCTATTTTGCGGATATACAAATTTACATAAATTTCATAAGCAGTAAATGATCCTTCCTTCCAAGCAGCTTCTTCAGATTTTGACAGAGGTTTCCAATCTCTGTTTACTGGACCAAAACTGCAACGAATAAAAGGAGCGTCATAATATGAATTTTCTTTGTTGATTGGTTCAATGATCCAATGACTATAGTCTGAAGCAACTTTTTTCAGAAGACCGTCAAGAGTATAATCTTGTATGCTGTCTTGAACTGTTTCTGTTGTGTATGGTTTTGAATCTTCTCCTTCGTTATAATCGTCTGCGTAAGCATCAAAAGTTATCATATAACATTCGTATGAAGTTCTGTCTCTCTGCTGAAAAGCTTCATTTACCTTTTCAAACTCATTAAAATTTTTGATTTTACTGTCTATCATTTTAGTATTCTGTTATTTTTCCTTTGTTGTTTACTGCCATATAGCCACTTATATAATCTCCTGTGTTGTCATATACTTCAAGCATATAAATATTGTCATCATATTCTTTTAATGCTTTAAGACCATCTTTATATGCAGCATCAGGAGATTGGAATACCGATTTTGAACTGCCCCAATCTTGTGAATCCTTAACTGCTTTCAATGCTTCGTGCTCTGAATTAGATAAACTTATACTCCAACTATATTTTGCAGAAGCCTCATTTATAAATTCTTCAAAAAGTTTTATCATATTAAATTATTTTATTATTTATTTTACCAATTCATCAGTTCAACAAACTTGTTGATACCTCTTCTATGAATTTCAACAAGTGCTTGTTTTCCTTCATCTGTGAGCATCCATTTTACTTCATCTATACAGTCTTGAAACATATTCTCAACAAGAACTGCTGGACAGTTAGATCCTTTTGTTATATAGAAACCTGCTTCATAGTCATCATCGCCGTCGCTTCTGTCTTTGCGAGTCTTTTGTCCAAGCGGAGTCAATACTTCTACTGCAGCATCATACAAGCATTGAGCCAATTTGTCAGAATTGTTCTGTCCTCTTGTTGTCCAGACAGACCATCCGTATGCTTTTTTCCATTCTTTTCCATTTCCTGCAGCGTTGTTATGTATACTTACCATAAGTGCTCGTTTTCCTTCTGCCGCAGCTTGTTTTACTTTTTTGTTTATGCGGCTGCATCTTTCAGCTAAAGTAACGTCCCAATCTTCTGGAACTACTTGATATACTTCGTATCCGTCTTCTTCCAGCAAAGGTATCAACATTTTTACAAGTTCTCTTGTATATGCATATTCTCTGAATGGAAGTTCAGGTAGAACTTTGCAAGCTGACCAAGGAGAGCATTTCCCTGGTGTATCACTTCCGTGACCATTGTCCAAACAAATTACTACTTTTTTCATTTTTATTTCGATAATTTCTAAATGTTGTTCTGTTTCAGGTTCGGTTTCTGTTGTTATTATTGTTTCTTCAGAAACTTCATCAGTTTTCACAGGAACAGTTTCTGTCTCTTCTTCCTTTTTGCCAAAAATCAACGAAAGGATATTTTGGAAGTATAGTTTACACATAATTTGTTTGTTTTATTTATTTATTCGCATAAACAAACACACAATTTATAGTATAATAAATAATTAAAATAACAGAAGTTAAAAATATGAAAGTTGCTATTATCGGAACAGGATATGTTGGTCTTGTAACTGGTGTCTGTTTTGCAAACAGCGGAGTTAACGTAATCTGTGTAGACAACAATAAAGACAAAATCGACAGGCTTAATTCTGGAGAATGTATAATTTATGAGCCCGGTCTAGAAGAAATGCTCAAAATTGCCATAAGGAACGAAAAAATCAAATTCACTACTGATATTGCAAATGCAATTAAAGAATCCGAAGTAGTGTTTTCAGCAGTTGGAACACCTCCAGGAGAAGACGGATCTGCTGATTTGAAGTATGTGCTTGCTGTTGCTAAGACTTTTGGTGAATATCAAAATGACTATAAAGTATTTGTAACAAAATCTACTGTTCCTGTAGGAACTGCGGACAAGATTAGAGAAGTCATTGCAAACGAACATAGAAAAAGATTTGGAATGGTAAGAGACTTTGGTCTTTGCAGCAATCCAGAATTTTTGAAAGAAGGCTGTGCCATTGAAGACGTTATTCATCCAGACAGAATTGTCATAGGTACAAGCAACAAACAAGCTAAAAAAGTTATGGACAAACTGTACGATGAAGTTTATGGATTTTCAGAAGAAAGAAAACTCGAAAAAATTGTTCACTGTGATATCTTGTCTGCTGAGATGATCAAATATGCTTCAAATGCAATGCTTGCAACAAGAATCTCATTTATGAACAACATTGCAAATTTGTGTGAACGTACTGGAGCCGATGTTGAAATGGTTGCAAAAGGTATGGGACTTGATAAACGTATTGGTCCGTATTTCTTAAAAGCAGGCTGCGGATACGGAGGCAGCTGTTTTCCTAAAGATGTTAAAGCTCTTATCAAAACAGGAGAAGAACACGGAGTTGATATGAAAATTATAAAAGCAGCAGAGGAAACAAACGAGCATCAAAAAAATACATTGTTTGAAAAACTTAATGAAGCAATGTATGCTGTAAGTGGTTTAAGTCGAGACAAATTTTCATTGAGAGGAAAAACTATAGCAGTATTGGGTTGTGCTTTTAAAGCAAATACTGATGATATGAGAGAAGCTCCTGCAATAAACTTAATAAACAGCTTAATTTTGAATGGAGCTAATGTAAATGTTCACGATCCTGTTGCATTGAATAATTGTAAAATAATTTTTGCTGATGAAAGACTTGTTGAATATTACGACAATGTATGTGCATGCTGCACCAATGTAGATGCTATTGTTTTGGTAACAGATTGGCAAGAATATCAACAGTTAGATTGGGAATATATCAGAGAAGAGTATATCAATTCAGATCATAAGCACAATTATGAATATCCTGTCTTTATTGATGGAAGAAATGCTTTAGTTGGTCAAGAGTTGTGGAAAAAGTGGTTTTATGTTGGTATCGGAAAATGTTTTCCTGCTAAAAAGTACTGTTAATACAAATAAATAAAATAAACATCCCGCGATGATACAAAAATTTAACGAATTCAACAATAATAAAATAAATGAAGCTTCAGCATTTTCTGCAGAAACTAGAGCAGAATTAGCTAAAAAACTCAATGATATAAACAAGATTATAAAAAGAATGGATTTGGGTTATTTTACTGTTAGAGAAACTGCTGTACGCTGGATTTCACTTGAACTTTCAAACAAAAGATATTCTTGGAGAATAACAGCTGAACCGTTCGGTTATCCTGATATGAAAATAAAACTTAAATTTGATTCTATTGCATCATACGGATCATTTGAATTAGACGATGACTGCTGCAAATTTTATGAGTCTGTTGGAAAAGTTCTTTCACAGAAAAAAGAACTTCAGGAAATTGAAAAAGTTTGGGAAGAAATGGATGCTATCATTCGCGAAGAAGAAAAAAATTTGAATTAACAATGATACAGAATTTTGATGAATATTATCAAACAAACGAATCCGTTGATGTAAATGAAGCATACGACCTTTGCGAAAATGGATATGAATTTCTTAGAGAAATTACAAGTATTTTGAAAAAATATGGAATTTCTTATATAAAGTCCAGCAATTTTCAAATCGGTTTTAAAAAATCAAATGTTGTATGCAATTATGAAATTACTAGTAGTTCATTCAGTGCAACAAAGACAACAGAAAATGGAAGAAATCTTGGTGTAGAAGCAATGTGTACATACGAAGAAAAATATTAAACACAATGATACAAAACTTTGAAGAATTTATAAACGAGTCAAAATTGCCAGATGAATATTTATCTACAAGTTGGTGGAAAGACGAATGTAATAAAATAAATGGAATTTCATTACTCGTCGAATCATCAACTATGCTTAATTTTGTAACAAACGACAAACGTAGAATATTTACTGTATATTTTGTCTATAATAAAATTTCAAATCCAATACCAAAGTGTTTTTATCCTGGTAATAAATTTGCTGATGGTCCAATAGTTGTCCAAATTGGTTCTTGGACTGATTTAGCAATGGAACTTGATAAAAATAAAATGAAAATTGTATCTGGAAAAGATTATCTTGGTTGTTATTTAATACAAACAGAAAAAGATGCAAAAACATTTATAAAATGTGTTAAAAAAATAGTCTAACATTTTTAAATAAAGAATAAACCAACACAATGATACAGAATTTTGAAGAATTTGTAAATGAAAATATTTGGCAAGGTGAATTTACAACAATGATAAATGAGTCAAAAAATTATACTATTCCTACGTTTGGTACACTCGATGATATTAAAAAGTTTCTTATTGACAATGGAATTGTAAAACAGGAATATGTACGATATATGACATATTTTTATAAACAGTATAAAGGAAATCATGTTTATATGTCATTAGGTTGTACTAATTATGCAACCGCCGACGGAGCTTTACAATACCACGCCGAGATTTATATTTCAGCAGACAATAAAAAACCCTCATTTTTGAATAAACTTAGATATGAGTGGGGAAAATTGGGAAAAGATTATTTAGAATTTAATTTTACAAATGGAGAATTGATTATAGACAAATCAACTGTTGATACTTGGTTCGGAAAGTTAATGCCTCATACAAGTGGTAATTCTGATACTGTTGTTAATTGTTTCAATGCATATCTCCAAGAACTTGCAATGGACAGTGGCAACGAATGGAAACTTTTATATAATAAAACAGAATTTTAATAATACCATAAGATAAAAGATATTTTTGTAGGTTTACTTCGGTAAACCTTTTTTATTTTAAAAATATAATAATTTGTATTAAATTTAATGTTATGACAAATTTTGTTCCTAAAAGAGTTTATATAGCCGGAAAAGTAACGGGTCTAGATATAAAAGAATATACAAAAAACTTTGCAGATGCTGTTGAATTTGCAAAAAAATATTTTGACGCAGAAGTTGTAAATCCTATTCTTTTAGGAGGAGAGCAATATACTTGGCAGGAAAATATGAAATTTTGTATTGCTGAACTAATGAAATGTGACACTGTAATTTTTATTCCCGGGTGGGAAACTTCCAGAGGTGCGCAATTAGAATACAAAATTGCAAAAGAACTCGGATACTATCTTGGTGAACTCGAGGTTTCTTTAACTGACAACACATACAGAGACATCAATGAAATCTAACAAAAAATTTAACATCATAGTTTCAAATCCAATATTGTCTGACTTAGACTTTTTGTTAACTTGTGGTTATAAATATATTGAACAGAAAAATATTGGAAATGAGAAAAAGTGTCTAGTTATAAACGGAAACGAATTACAATACTATTTTTCTGATTCTGTTTCCGCAATAACAAAAAATAACAAATATTTTGTATTAGATAAGTGTGACGACAAATGCAGAGTAATGATTTCATACAACACAAATGCTCGTGCATACAAATGTTATAGCAACAAAGACGGTCAGATGTTTGTTCCTAAAATGAGTATATATACTGTTCCAAAAGGATTTACATCTTGCAGTTTTAATGAGGTTTTAGATTTTTGCACTCAATTGTCATTAACATTATTTTAATATATGCAATTTGAAACTATTTATTTTGTTGAACGTAAGTCTAAAACGAATGTTTTAGAAGGCGACATTTTAGAATGGACAATTTCTTTGTCTGTTAATCGTGCTGCAGAAATGCAAAAAGACTTAGAAGAAACGGCACAAGACAGTGACACATATTATGTCATAAGGTCAATGATTATAACAGATTAATTTTAACATTTGTTTAACATTTTTTGCTAATTTTGTTTGTATATTTGTATTGTAAAACATAGAACATGAAATATTTTATAAGTGATCTCCACATTGGACATACAAACGTGTTAGCGTACGACAATCGCCCATTTACAACAATAGAAGAACACGATTCTGCCATTATGCAAAAATGGAATGCAAAAGTGACAGGATCTGATGACGTATATATACTTGGCGATATAGGTTTTGCTAACGCTGAAAAGATTGCAGAGTATTACAAGCAACTACACGGAAACAAACATCTTATACGAGGAAATCATGACAAGTCTTTCTTCAAAAAAGAGAATCAAAAGTTTTTCAAAAATGTTTTCTGTGAAGTTGTAGACTATATGGAACTTTATATTGACAAGAAGCATTCTGTAGTTTTGTCTCATTATCCTATGCCTTGTTTCAAGAACTCGTTTCACGGATGGCTCCATTTTTATGGACATGTCCACAATTCTTTTGACTGGAATATGATGGAACACGACAAAATGCTTATACAAAATTTGTATTCTAAAAATCCTGAAGAAGGAGGAAACAAGACCGATGTTTGCCGTATGTACAATGTTGGTTGTATGATACCTTATATGAATTATGAACCGCGGTCTATTGCTGAAATTTTAGCAACAGACAATTGCAATTTTCAATTTTAACAAAGAATTAACATTTTTTATAAAAAATAATTTTATATTTGTATTGTTTAATAACGAACAACTATGAACGATTGTATTAAAGGAATACTGGTAACTGAAAAAGGTGTTCCGACTGCAGTAAGTATCGAAAATGGTAAAAAGTTTTCAAACGACAACAACACGCATTATTGGCAAGTAAACATATATGGAGAAATAAAAGAAGACACAGAAAATGTTTACTTGATTTATTATGTTTCCGATCCGGGAGATGTTGTCGTACCAAATTGTGTATACACAAAAGAAAAAGACGCAAATGCTCATTTGAAATATTGGAATGACGATGCCGGAATTATGGCAACGGGACATTATTTCTTGAAAGAAAAAGTAAAACTTTTAAAATAACAAAAATATGAAATTTAACAAAGAACTTGTCGCAAAGCTTGTTGATGCTCACAACAGCGAAACAGCAGAAAATCCAACCATCGTTGCAAAAATCCGCAATGTTTATGGTCCTGGTGCATTTTATCTTCTTGACGGTTTTGTTGGTGAAATTGGTGGAAAACTTATTGTTCACGGTATTACCAACATTGACTTTTCCGGTGAAAAATCGTTTCTTGATGAACCGATTGAAACAACTTTGCTTGCAGAAGACTTTGATACATTCAACATTCCTTATGGTCATGTCTTGTTTGATATAGACAACAGTTTTGTTGGTACAAAGGAAGATGCAATCAAAGAACTTAATCACGAATAATATGACTACTCCGGAACTTTTTGATTTAATTAAAAATACAGCAGGAACAAACAAGAAAAAGGAAATTCTTGCAAACAATCTTACTCCTGTAGTTCAACAGATCTTTGAAGACACTTATTCTGACAAAAAGTATTTTGTAAAAAAGTACAACGTCACAAAAAGTGGTTCAAAAACTATTGATGAAAACTACAAGGATTTTGCTGAGTGCTTGTTTATTCTGTCAAACCGTTACAAAACTGGAAATGCTGCAGTTGCATTAGTAGAACATACAATCAACCAATTTGAGCCGAAGTCTCAGGAAATCCTGAAAGCAGTTCTCGCGAAAAAACTTACAATTGGAATTTCTCGAGAAAACTTTCTGAGTGCAACCGGAGTGGAGTCTGAAAATCTTGACAAGTTTCTTGTTTCTCTTGCATTCAATCTCGACAAAGTCAAAGGAGTTAATCCTCTGGACGGTACTTTCTTTGCTTCCAGAAAGCTTGACGGATGTCGTTGTATAACAATTGCAACAAGAAAAAATAATGCAGGAGATGATAAATATGACATTGTTTTTATGAGTCGTCAAGGCAAGGAGTTCAAAACTCTGAGCAACGTAAAGCCTGCTATTTCTGCTATGCTGGACCACATTTTCGGAAAGGAATATAACGGAGGCTTAGTTAAATACAAGAACGCTGAGTCAATTGTGTTTGACGGCGAATTGTGTATTCTTGACGAAAACGGCGACGAGCATTTTGATTGGGCCGTAAGTCAGATTTCAAGAAAAGACTACATTATTCCTACTCCTTGCTATAACATATTTGATATTCTTACACTTCCTGAGTTCAATATGGAAGAGACTTCATTCAAGTTTAGTATAAGAGACAAATATCTTTCGTACATCTTTGAAGATCCAACTGTTGCTGTATATAAAACAATCAAACATGTAAAGCAGGAACGAATCTGCTCGCAAGAAGATTTTGACAGATGGTCTCAATATGTCGAAGACGGTGGATGGGAAGGCTTTATGCTTCGTAAAGACGAAGTCTATAAAAACGACAGAACAAAAGATTTGCTTAAAGTCAAAAAGTTCCAAGATTTTGAGACGGTTGTGAAATCTGTCGAGACTGGAAAAATTGTCTATAACGAAGGCGGAAATAAAGAGTATGACGTTGTCACTGCAATTGTCATCGACTACAAAGGAAATACCGTAAGTATTGGTTCAGGATTGTCCAAAGAGCAGAGAATTGCTTGGTTCAAAGATCCTTCTCTTATCATTGGAAAAACTGTCACCGTACAGTACTTTGAGGAAACAAAGAACAAAAACAATGATATGTTGAGTCTTCGTTTTCCTGTTCTAAAATATGTCTATGAAAATGGACGAGACTCCTAAACGAAAAGGATATGGCATCTTCAGAATGATAGATGCCATCAAATCTAAAATCCCAGGGCAATATATTGATTACCTTTATAATGGCATTTATATCGGGCTGAAGTCTGATTATGTTAGATATGTTGTAGATCCTTCAAGAGACAATCGCATGCAGTTTTTTATGTTATTTGTAAAAGACTCTAAAGACAGGCAGCGCTCTATAGTGGACACAATATATGTAAAAAGTAATCAAAACTTCTGGTTTTATTTATGTAGTGGGTTCAACAAGTTTGAGTTGTCGGACCTTAATCCTCGAATAAAAAGAGAGTTGTTAAAGTACATCAACGAACACGAAATTGTAGTGTTAGACTACTACAATGAAAAAATGTTCCGAGAAGAAAAAATTTTTTATTTTGATGACTCAAAAGAATTGCACGGAAACAACAAATACGGAAAATATGTAGAGGCTTTCAAAAATAAATATACAAATAATTCATGAAAGCCTATGATGTACCGTTTGAAACATTACCAAGGATTGTTAAATTTAGACAAGTTTACAAGAATTGAAAAATGTGAAGAAGAAGAGTACAAAATAACACCACGAAAAGTTTCTGGAGGTGCTACTGCAAAAGCTGTAAGTGAAACCGTTTACAAACATTCAATCAAATTTTATACTCCTGAAGGATATGGCGGAATTGCTACAAGTATAGAATATGATACACCTGAAAAAAGAGATGAAGATTTCGAGATAATTTCTTCTTTAGTTTGTCAAAACAAAACACAAAATTTTGATATAATTAGAGAACAACAAATTATTTCTGACAATTACGAAAAGCTAAACCAACAAGCTAAGGAAATGGCCGAAGTTGTTGAACATGTAAAAACTTTTATGGACAAGATTAAAATTAAGTTGAAATAAAGAGAGAAAGAATATGAGTGTTTTTTTGACTGCTGAAGATATTAATGAGTCTCTTCAGCAATACACAGATTTTTTTGTTACTTCTGATACTTGGTTTGGTCGTGTGAACATTTTAGACATTGCTAAACGTCAATTTGCCGACCTCAATGAAATGAACAATAAGCTAATCAAGAAATGGAATTCTGTAGTTGGCAAAAATGACATAGTATTTCATCTTGGAAATTTTGCTTGGGATCCCATTACTTGCGAAAATGTTTTTAAAAAACTTAATGGAATTATTGTATTTTTCAGAGGAAATGCAGACGATGCTTTACTCGAGCAGAAAAATGCAATGATTTCAAGCGAATCTATTCTTTTGTTAAATAAATTTGATACGGTTCTTTGTCATTACCCGATGAAAAACTGGCCGGGAAAAGACACTGGAACCATTCATTTCCACGGACACGAAGTATATAACAACGATACTGTTTTGACGAAAGGATGTAATGTAGTCAACGTCTGCACTGACTTTTGGGAATACAAACCTGTTAAATTTTCTGACATAAAAACTATCATCGACTATAAAAATTAACATAAAATTAACAAACAAACTTAAAATAAGTATTATATTTGTATAAAGATAGAGATATGAAGGAAAGAAATCAAACTTACAAAGAATTAGCAATAGAGTTCAAAACAACCAAATCTGAAAAAGCATACAATAAATTATATCATAAAATGTATAACGGTCTTCGTTCGTATGTGTTCGGCATACTTAAAGACGAAGATATGACAGATGACGTTGTCACGAACACAATGACAAAAATATATACTCGTATTGATGAGTATGACGAGCAGTTCCAGATAACAACTTGGGCATATACTATTGCCAAGAATGAAGCTCTTGTCACATTGAAACGCAACTCAAGATTGTCTTCAATCGAACAAATGCACGAAACAGTAGGTTTTGACATCGCAGATGATTATGATATTGAAGACATGAAAACGGAAGATGATTTGTTTGCTGAAGAAAATATTCTTGACGAACAGATGAAAAGAATAAAGTCAGAAATAATGAAACTTCCGAAAATCTATAAAGATTATCTCTATCCGAGAATATACGAAAATGCAAAGTACAATGATATTCTCGAAAAGATGAAAAAAGTGGAACCTGGAATAAGTCTTTGCACGGTCAAAAACAGAATTCATCACGGTAAAGAACGTGTTAGAAAAAATCTTCTAAACGATCCACTTTTCAAAAATTTTAATGTTGAATGTATCTAAAGAACTTAATTCGTCAAATAAAAATTTGGCGCAAAATAAACAAAATACTCAAAGAGCCGGAAATTCAAATCAATCTTGAAGAAGCTGGATTTAGAGTTGACTGGATTGGCAGAATGTATACCGTCATCCATCTTCCTGAAGAAGTTGTTAATTCTCACGAAAGAATACAGCAAGCGTATGTATTGAATGCACTAAGACAATTTGATGCATTGTTTTTGAGACTTGGATTTGCAGACGCAGTTGCTCCTGAGTTCAAACAAATAGACAAAGAAAACTATCTACTTATAATATGTCCAGATTATGATACATTTAAATGGTACAAAATATTTGGATTTATTGTGTTAATAGGAGGTATAATATATTCATTAATCAAAATTTTACAATTATGTGGTTTATTTTAGGTTGTATTATTGGCGCTGCAGCAACGGTTGCATACGACAAAGCTAAAAAGCAAAAGTAAAAATGCTAGTAAGGTCCTTATTACAAGGACCTTTTTTGTTTGAATAAATAAAACAAAATAATAAAGTACAATGGCTGTAAAATCATACAAACAATTTACAGAGGAAAAGAAAAGAAAAAATGAACCGGCCGGAGCAGCTATAAAGAAAACTCCTCAGGTTAGCAATATTGAAAAAGAAACGGAAGAAGAAGAAAAGAAATATGCAATAAATCATGCTGACAAATGTCCACGCTGTGGTCAAGATGCAGAACATTGCACTTGCGACGAAGATCCTTGGTCAACTAATGTTATGTTCAGAGCACCTAAAGGAAAAATAGAAACTGAGAAACCTAAACAGGATTTCAAAGGAGAAAAGAAAAAACAACATTAATTATGAAAAAAATTTGGGAATGGATTAACAAAAACATTATAGTAATTTGCTGCATCTGTTTAATTTTGTTTATGTTTAAAACATGTTCAACTAGCAGTAATGTAAAAAGACTTACAAAAGAAATAAAACAGACAGAGTTGGTAATCGACTCTATACAGCAAAATCAAATTACACAAAAAGAATTTGAAAAAGCTCTTAAAATCGAAGGACTTAAAGCAGAAAAAAGAATGATACAGTCAACAGATAGAAAAAAATTTGATCTTACAAGAGAAAACGCTATAGATGCAGAGCTTGAAAAACTTGAGTCACAAAAATGAACATATTTAAACTTTTATTCCGTTCAATTCGACTAAAATTGTATTTGAAAATTGCAAAAAGAAATTTGCAACTTATAAAATATTTTGAAGAGCAACACGAAAGTCTGAAAGAAATAATGACTTCTTATGAAGTAAAAGACAAACTTGTTGAATTAAAAGCTCCAAAATACGAATATTATTCTGCAAACAAAATTGTTTCACTTAATGAGACTTTAAAAAATGAAATTAGCAAGAATGATATTCCAGAAGGCGCATACATAAAAACTGTTACTAATCCGTTAAGCATACAAAACGAAGAAGGATATTATTGTTTAGTCAACAAAAAAATAGAAAACTTTGCAATCATAAACGGAGAAAAACATCCATTGCAAGAGTTGGCGGCAGGACTTCCATATAACGAAATATATGAAGAAAAAGAAAAGTACGAAGACGGATATTATAAAAAGATAATCATTGAAAAACGCTATTTTCTTGCAAAGAAAGAAATACGTCTGCATAAAATAAATGATTTTGAAAGTCTATCTGAAGAAATAAAAATCAACACTAAACTCGTTGATGACATTTCAAAAGTAACAGAAGAAGGATATTATAAAGTAATCGTATGAACAAATCAGAAAAAATATTAAAATATGCAATAGGAATATTGTTCTTGTTGTTGTACATGCTTGTTGCAACAATATCAGCAATATGTTCTATAGATTTTTTCAATCTGTCACATAGTCAGACAATGTCTATCTGTTTGGCTATAGCATTTGAGCTTGGCGCAATGTGTTCTTTGTGTGCAGGTGTATTTATGAAAAGCAACAGAACGCTTTCATTTGGACTGTTCACTTTACTTACACTGTTTCAAATGATGGGAAACGTTTTCCATTCATATACAAATCTTTTACCAAACTATATTGAATGGATCAACTTGTTCGGATTAGAAGAACTTGAAGAAATTGCACAAAAACGTATCGTATCTATTGTTTCCGGTGCAATTCTACCTATCGTAGCACTTGGATTTATCAAATGCTTTGTAGATTATAACGACAAGTCAGAAAGTCATCTAAATGACAAGTCTGATACTTCTACGGAAACAGAAACACCACCAGAAAAAGCTGTAATTGACGAAATAAAAGCTGAAGAAAAACAGCCTGAAAAGAAGCCTGAAAATCATTCCGTAAAAAAAGAAGTTACTCCTGCCGCTCCTATAAAATCTCAACCAAAGGTTGAACAAAAACAAAAACAAGAAACACATCCACAACCAAAAGTTGAGCCTAAAAAACAAGAGATTGAAGAACCGAAAGCAGAACACAAGTTTGTTGATTTAGACCCATCCACAATGATCTAATATTTAACAATTTTTAACAAATTAATCTCAACTTTTAACAATTAAGTTGAGATTTTTTTGTATATTTGTATTGTCAACAAAAGGAAACAACAATGAACAACACCAAAGAAAATCGTAAAGCTCTGATGAAAAAGCAGTTCGCCGAGTTCGGAAAAAGCTGCTACATCATTTGCACCAGCTACGGTGACAAAACTGAGGAACTTGTTGAACTTCCTGTAGTCAACTATCGTGCAATTGCTCACAAAATCGCAGACGATTTCAGAAAAAATCATCCCGGATTTTGTGTCTGCTCTGTCTGCTTTACTGACGGAAACCACGGAAAATGTTTTGGTGCTTAACTTAAAACTTTGAAAGATGATTGTTACTGTTGAATGGATGCAGAAAAAATTCCAAGAGTTTAACAAAAAATATTGGAACGGAGAAATAGAAACTCCTGTATTCAAAACTAGCAGGTCTGAGCATTTGTTTGGACAAGCACTTTGCAGCATCGACCGTCGTAGATGGAAAACATACGATTATGCATTGAAAATGTCCATTTACTATGATCAGACCGAACATTATCTCGAAGAAACTCTTCTTCATGAAATGATACATCTGTACGAGTATCAAACTCGTCCGCAGGTGTTCAAATATGGTCATTACGATTTTCACGGTTGGTTTTTCAAAAAGGAAGCCGAACGCGTCAATGCTGATGGATACAGTATTCAAAAATTTGTCCAAGAGGAAAAATCCGCAGCTTGCAAATTGACTGAACGTTCTCAAAAGCTTCTTGATAGAAAGAAACAAGTTGGCTATAGTATTGCACTTTGCAAATGTAAAGGACAAAATATTTACCACGCATACAAACTCAACGATGCTCAAATCAAAAAAGATTTTCCTGAATTTTGCAAAAGAACATGGGCTAAAGCCAATTATGAAGAATATACGATATATCATACGTCCTATGAAGACTTTTTAAAAATTCGTTGCAGTGTCCGTACCTATTATATACTTGACGACAATATGGTTAAAGGTATTCGCAATGAGGGTACGATAATTAAAACAAAAGCAATAGCCTGAATTAAACTTTGTCCGTGATCTTAATAAAAATTTTATGGACAAAGTATTATTATGTATGCCGTATTTTGACAGCGGCAAGCAAGGAAGAGAATTAGAGATGTCGCTTACAGGATGGAAAAAGTTCTGTAAATTTCCATTTAAAATGGCGATAATAGGCGACAGAAATCCGATTATAGACAATTTTGATTTTGTTGAATGGGTGCCGTGTGAACGAGTTCCTGAAAAAAAGAACATGTACAGACCTCATCTTGACAGGATAAACAAATTCCTTACTGCATACCAAATATATCACGAGAATGAAAAGTATGATGGCTTTTTTCATATATGCGATGACCATTATCCTGTTCATGATTTTGATTTAGAATATTTGAAGCAACCGTATTATTTGCAGCCAAATTTTGTAGGAAATATGAATACTCCTACATATAGCTGGCAACATGATCTTGCAAAGACTGCAAATCTGCTCAGAAAAAACGGATTAAAAACTATCAATTTTACTACTCATTTTCCACAATACTATGATTTTGAAAAATATAAAGAAGTTATAGACAAATTTGGGCTAGTTGAGTCGTCTTATGTAGTTGAAAATTTGTATTACAATTATTATAATATTAAGCCTTCTAAACAAGCAGATGAAATTCGTCTTGGAGTATGGAGTGAAGAGACAAGCGGAAAACAACTTTCTGATTTGTTGAACAATCCAAACGACAAACGTAAATTTGTTGCATGTTCTACAAAAGGATTCAATAGCACATTTGAAAATAAACTTTGCTCGTATCTTGGAATATGATTAAACTGTTAAAAAGAATTATACATCATTTTTCAAAAAAGAAACAAGATTACGGAATTTGTTTACCGAAAGAAACAATAGAAAAAATATTTTACGAAAACGAACAATGAATAGATTATTTACATCAGAATTCGTGTCATTTGGACACCCCGACAAAATTGCTGACCAAATTTCAGACGCAATATTAGACGAATATTTGAAAAAAGATCCAGATGCAAGAGTAGCAGTCGAAACACTCGTTACAGAAAATCTTGTTGTCATTGCAGGTGAAGTGACAGCAAAGACCGAGTTGTCAGAAAGCTATATTGAACATGTTATACGCAAACTGATCACAGACATAGGGTACGATGATCCGTCACTTGGCTTCTGTGGAGATACTGTAAAGATAGAGCAACATATTCACAAACAGTCTCCAGACATTGCCGCAGGTGTAGATGCAAGCAAAACAAAAGAACAGGGAGCCGGAGACCAAGGAATAATGTTCGGCTATGCAACAAATGAAACGTACAACTTTATTCCTCTTACACTTGATATAGCAAAAAGTTTGATTTACAAAGTTGAAGAAATTTTGTTAAATTCCATTGTATCAAAAGAAAAAGGCTACAATGATGACAGTATATTTCCTAAATGGATTAGACCTGATGCAAAATCTCAAGTAACAATAGAATATGATGAGAATTGGAATCCTGTAAGAATTCACACTATTGTATTGTCAGTTCAACACGATAACACGGTAGATATTGATACCGTTAGAGACTTCTTGACAGAACATGTAATTATACCTGTTGTAAATGATGCAAAAGATAGATATACAAGTCTTGAAAACAGACCTCTTGACGATATTATTATTCATATAAATCCTACTGGAAAATTTGTAATTGGCGGTCCTGCTGGGGATACTGGCCTTACTGGTAGAAAAATTATAATTGACACTTACGGTGGAAGAGCTCCTCATGGTGGCGGTGCATTCAGCGGAAAAGATCCTTCAAAGGTTGACCGTTCAGCTGCTTATGCAGCTCGTCATATTGCGAAAAATCTTGTGGCAGCAGGAATTGCCGATGAAATTACTTTACAGCTTGCATACTGTATTGGTATATCACAACCTGTAAGTATTTATGTAGATGCAAAAAATCCAAAATTCTCACAAGACAAAATAGTTGAATGTATCAAAACGCTATGGGATCTTACACCTGCAGGAATAATTAAGAAATTTAACTTAAAACGGCCAATGTATATAACCACAGTAAATGGTTTTGATGGAATGGAAGAAATTGTAATTGGAAAAATTTTTAGTGGTCATCCTTGGGAAAACTTAGATATGGTTGATGATGTCAAAAAATACTTTAACATTTAATTAACAAATTTTACATATAAAAGTTTTATATTTGTATATGAAAGAAATTAAAGATATAACAGAACTTCGTATTGGAATGACAATTGCAAGCAAGAAAACACAATTTCCGATGAAAGTTGTTGGTATTTTTTGTTGCAGTTATCCAAAGCTGGACAATGACAAAGATGTCATTTATGCTGATTTTGAAGGAAACGAAGGAGACGTTTTTGAATATTCAATTAACGAAATTTATATAGAAGATGGAAAACAATAAGAAAATTGTTCTCAAGTGCGGACATTACAGTCTCAATCCGAAAGATGCCGAAGAAACGACAGGATTTGTTCCTGAAGATACCATATTTTTCACAGGCGGCGAAAGAGAAGTAGGAGACTGCAAACACGAAGGTGCATATCATATTACGTTGATGTCAAAAGCATCTAACGAACTTCTTGAAAAGGCCGCAACGGGATTTTTCAATGCATCACCCGTGACATTCCGCAACGAAAAGTTCGGATATGATATATTTCGTGTAAACGGATATGGTTTTATCCACATATATAACTGTATTCCTATTGAAGGAATAGAGTTTACCGATGCCGATGAAGTCAATAGGTTGCTTGATCTTAAAAATCATCCTGTCTACACAGTTCTATTCAATGACGACTGTGCACTTTGCGATGTGTCAAGAATAAATCGTATCAATTCATATTACAATGTTGAGTGTACGAGTATACAAGTTTATTCTCAACTAGGAAGTCGATATTATCCAATGATTCATTCAAAAGTTAAAACTAATTTGCGTGACGCTATCATCCCATTTCACGAATTTGTTCTTCGTTTTCCAGATGAACAATACGGAAAAGAACTTTTTGATGAAGCTTTGTACAATGCATTAGGTGAAATATATCCTGAGATGAAAGAAAAACTCGTCGGGTACGATTTTGAACACTTGAAAAATTGTTGGGACTACATGCAACAGAAAACAAAAATTTGTAATAGAGTATTTCATATAGACAAAGATGTAGAAGAGATTTCTCAGGAAATCAGTAAAGATCTTGATGAATTTGAGAGAACACATCCTGTCAAACCGAATACTGAAGGTTTCAATGAGATGCTAATGTGCAAGAAAAAACTACCTTTAAAAACAGAGTTGAAAAATGAAAAAGAGTAAACACAACTTCGATATTTTTGAAGACTCAGAACAATTTTTCAAAAAATTGAAATATATGAAAAGAAATAAATCAAGAAGCAAAGATCGTAATAGATATGCAAAACTGAAAAACGAAGTCACTAAGTCGAACAAAGGAAATGATCCTCTTGGAATTCCTAATGTCAATTTTAGTATAATTGACATGTATACCGACAGCGACAAGGATATTAAAAAACTTGCCGAATTCAAACAACAGCGTATTGAACGCGGGTTTGACGATACTGAATGCTGGAATTTGGATAGTACTGTTGCTAAATTTATTTTGCCTCGTTTAATTGTTTTTAGAAAAAATACAAATGGATATCCAGGAAACTCTGAAATCCCTACTTTCGAGAAGTGGCTTGAAGTTCTTGATAAGATGATTTTTGCATTCGACCATATTGTAAATGAAGAGAAGTATGACGACGAAAGAAACGAGAAGTATGACATAGATTGGAGCAAAGTCAACAATTACACCAAAATGGAAAACGGTTCTGTGATGATGGAACCTAAAGACGAATACAAAGAACGCCTTGAAAAACTTCATGACGACAAAGCTGACGAAATACAAAAGATTGACGAAGGACTGACTTTGTTCGGAAAGTATTTTATGCAACTTTGGTGGTAAAATATTATAAAAATGAGTTTAAATACAAATCATATAGTATATTCGTTGGATGATATTTGTATTGTTCCGACAGGTACATCGTACATTGAAAGCAGAAAATTCTGTATTCCATTCTACGAAAATTTTACATATACAAACGGAGAGTTAAGTGAAATACACAAAACACTTCCTATTTTCACTGCTCCAATGACATCAGTTATTGGAGAAAACAACATCAATGCGTTCTTAGAAAACAACATTACTCCTGTAATTCCTCGTTCTATTCCGTTTTCACAACGTATTTCGTATGTCACGAAACAAAAATATTTTGTTGCATTTTCACTGAAAGAAGCCGAATGGTTTGTTAGCAACCTTGAGGTTTTAAGAAATCCCTCTGTTCCATACAAGATTTGTATAGATGTCGCAAACGGAAATATGGACACACTTTTGAAAATTATTGGCACACTCAAAGAATTGTATCACACCGATATGATTATAATGTCAGGTAATGTTGCACATGCCGACTCTTACAGGAATTTGAGTTATTACGGATGCAATTATGTGAGAGTTTCGGTAGGTTCAGGCTCTGCTTGCACTACCGCAACAAATACTGGAATTTATATGCCAATGGCTAGTCTTATTGATGATTGCAAATCTTGTGGTTGTCAAGCAAAAATCGTAGCAGATGGAGGGCTGAACTCATATAGAAACATCATTAAAGCACTTGCTATTGGTGCGGATTTTGTTATGCTTGGTGGAATGTTGAACAAACTTACTGACAGTGCAGGTGAAATTGTTACAAGTCAGGCTGGAAAGAAATACAAAATCCACTTTGGTATGGCTTCAACAAAAGGTCAGATTGCTCTTGGAAAAGAAAATTCTCTTACACCTCCAGAAGGAAAGGTTGTATATAGCGAAATGAGTAAAAATAGCATTGCAGATTTTTCAAAGGAGTTTTCTCATTATTTGCGTTCTGCTATGTCTTATTGTGGAAAAGAAGAATTAAAAGAATTTGTCGGAAATGTAGAATTATATGTAATGTCGCCGAACGCAGCAAAACAATACAACCAAAGCAGAGAAGATGATATGCCCACAGATATAGGAAACGCACAAATTATATTGTAAAATGATGAAAACTATAATAGACACTAATGATGTAGACTGGGCTGCAGCACGTTATAGCAATGCAGTTCATACTGGAAATACTACTGTAGACAGATTATTATATACTGCTGAAATCCGAGCTAAAACTATAGCTAAATCAATAGTAAAACAAGAACTTGATAAATTAAAAGAAGAGTTTATTAAAAATGAACTTGACAAGTTAAAACAAGAGTTAAGACAAGAACTAAATAATGGCGGAATTTCTTTAGAATAATTAAATTTTTGGTACTTAGATGCAATTTAGTTATAATAAATAATTAAATTGCATCTTTTATTATGTCAAAAATTCTAGTTGATTCTGAAGAATATTTTAAACTTAAAAACAGAATAAATGAACTTCTTGAAACAAACAAAAAGCTCAAAGAAAAATATGTTTATCTCGAAAAGAGAGTTGGGTGTGACACAGATTTATCAGTATTGAAAGAAACTATAGATGTACTTCGAAAAAAACAAAACGAAATACACAAAAAACTAGAAAATGCACAAAAAGAAAACGATGATCTAAAAAACGCCAACAAAGAATTAACAATATTAAAGGATGACGCAGAAACAAAACGTAACAATATACAGAAAGAAAATGATATTTTAAAAAACGCCAACAAAGAATTAACAATATTAAAGGATGACGCAGAAACAAAACGTAACAATATACAGAAAGAAAATGATATTTTAAAAAATGCTAACAAAGAATTGACAGTGTTAAAAAACGACGCCGAAACAAAACATAACAATATACAGAAAGAAAATAACAAGTTAAACAAAATGCTAGAAGAATTTATTAGACCGATAAAAGCAAAAGTAGGTCCAAATACTATTAAAAAAGAATTTAATCTTGACGAATTTAATAAAGAATATAATGCATTTATTGAAAATTTGAAAAAGAACAAGAAAAATGAAACAATATAATGGCGAAAAAGCAATTATAAGCTTAACCAGTTGGAAAGCAAGAATCAACACTGTTGGAAAAACTTTATATTCTTTATTGTCTACTTGTCCTGGATTTCATATTGTGTTAGTTCTAGCAGAAGAAGAATTTCCATTAAAAGAAGCAGAATTGCCAGAAGAATTGATGCTATTTGTTGATAACGATTTGATTGAAATACTTTGGGTTCAAAAAAACTACAAAGCTTTCAAGAAAATACTGTTTACAATGGACAAATATAGAACTGTACCTATTATAAGTGCAGATGATGATTGTCTTTATAAGTATAATTATGCAGAGAGTTTTTATGAAAAATGGAAATCAAATAAAAATTGTTTTATAAGTTGTTGGGGTAAAAAATACAAAAACAAAAATTTGAAGGACATATATGTATGGCATACTGCTGGAGCAGCAACATTGTTTCCTCCATACGTATTTAAAGAAAATGGTTTAAAGTGCTTAAACAATAGATTGCTTAGAATTACAAACCAAGATGACAATTTTTATACATGTTTAAAAATTAAAATGAATTTGTGCAATTGTATTATCGTTGGACATCATTCAGATACATATACATTTCACGATGAAGAAAAGCCTCTTCATGAAGAATATAAACCTATGTCAAATAGCGACAAAGATAGATTAAATGAAAAAATATATCACTTAATCTTGCAACATATCTAAAAATACATCTAACACCTTTCCCATTGTGATTGTGTTTCTAGCGTACGTTTTTAAATAAATGTGGTTTTTATCTTGAAGATTGCTGTAATCTTTTTCTGAAATTACAATTATTTTAAAATTTCCTTTTAACTTAAACAATTCACTAATATCATTATCTCTTGTGTAGTCTTGACTGTCCCAATATACAAAAATATTCTTATTGTTGAAATTTGTTTTTTTAAGTCTTTTGTTCCAACAATTTTCTAAATACTTTAAAATATCATTGCCAGACATATCATATTCGACTTTATTTAAAATCCCATTGTTAAAATTTTCTTCACTCTTTTTATTTCTAAAAATCTTTTTTGTTGGGTGTTCTTTGTTATAAAAGTGATGAATATAATATATGTTTATTTTGTTATCTAATACTATACAGGGTACATTTTCTATATCTTTTTCTCGATATATTTCATTATTTGTAAATTTGCTTTTTATATTTTTAAAATTTATTTTATCAAAATTTTTTATCAAATAAATAAAATCTTCATACTTTATAGAATTCCACATAAACGGATTTGTAAATCCATTTTTTCTTTCATAATATCTAGCACCAACACAATTATTTGATATTAAATTAAAATTTTCCATAATTAAATAATTTTTGATATTTTTCCATAATATTTGGAAAAGACTTTAAAACTGCATTTAACCAGTTGTCTCTTTTTTCAAGTCCATTTGGATCTTTTTGATGAGACCACGCTACTAATCCGCTACTTTTTCCTAAATGTTTACTAATATCTTGACCCCATCCAAATTCGCAATAATAGATTGGAATATTATTTTCCACAACAAACGGCTGAAACCAACATTCATCGCTAATAGGAGATGTTTTTTCTCTAATTTCAACATATTCTTCGCTTAAAACTTCAACAGGATAAATACTTGATGGTATCATGCTTTGTCCACACCATCTTCCCTTATTGACATACGGTCCTCCGTATAAATTTGTTCTATACAAAATATGTAATCCTTTATATTCGTGTAAGTTATAATGATTGTAACATATAATAGAATTTGGATATTTCTTTGCTTTTTCAACAACTGTTCTTATTAAATCTTCATTGTAATATACATCATCGTCCATAAAAAATACATAAGCGTCTTTTATGATTTTAAAAATTTCATGTCTTTTATGAACGTATGTATTTTTTTCTACCCATTTGATCTTAATTTTATTCATTGTTTCAACAAACAACATTAAATCTTCTGGAAGATCTTTTTCTTTATTTGGAAATTCTTCTATACTTAACCATAAATAAATTTCGTCAGGTGGAAGAGTTTGTTTGTTTAGTAATGCATACATTGACTTTCCAACATTTACTATACGCTTCGGGTAGCTTGTCATACTAACGACAATTTTCATAATATTCTTTATTATTTTTATACCAATCTATGAAGTTCTTTACACCTTCTTCTATTTTTATAGACGGTACATAATTGTAGTGTTCTTTTAATTTATCACAGTTTGCGTATGTCTTTACAACATCGCCTTTCTGTATAGGTTTGTATATAATATTTGCAGTTTTTCCTAAATTTTTTTCTATTTCATTTATGAATTTCATCAAATTCACAGGATTTCCACATCCTATATTATAAATTTCGTGTCTTTCGTTTCTTTGTTTATCGATTGTTTTAACTATTCCATTTACTATATCATCTATATAAGTAAAATCTCTCAACATATTTCCATTGTTGAATACATTTATAGGTCTTTCATTTTCGATTGCATTTGCAAACAATGCCGGAGCCATATCTGGTCTTCCACTTGGTCCGTATACTGTGAAAAATCTCAGTCCTATACATTGTATATCATATAAAGATGAATAACATTCTGCTAATTCCTCATTGCATTTCTTTGTTGCTGCATATAAACTTACAGGATTGTCTGTTTTGTCGTCTTCTTCAAATGGAATTTTTTCATTTTTTCCATACACGCTGCTTGACGATGCATATATCAACTTTTTAACATTAAAATTTCTGCAACATTCCAGTATATTAAAAAATCCTATAATGTTGCTATTTATATAAACCCGCGGATTTTCTATACTATACCTTACACCCGCTTGTGCTGCTAAGTTTATAACAACATCAATTTCGTTGTTTTTAAAAATAGACACGATTTTTTCAAAATCACACAAATCATATTTATAAAAAATAAAAGTATTGAAAAAAGATAATTCTCTTAATCTATCTTCTTTCATTTTGACATTGTAATAAGAATTCATATTGTCTATTCCTATTACAGTATGTTTTTTGTCTAATAACGTTTTACATAGGTGATATCCTATAAATCCGCAAGAACCTGTTACAAGTATTTTCATATATAAATATATTATATTATATTTATCATGAAAGAATATCAAGAAGAAAAAGCTATTATAAGTTTGACCAGTTGGAAAGCAAGAATCAATACAGTATACAAAACAATAAACTCGTTGATAGAAAAATGTCCGGGCTTTCATATTGTTTTAGTATTATCAGAAGAAGAATTTCCGCAAAAAGAAAAAGAACTTCCAGAAAATCTTTTAAATCTTATTAATTATTTTGAAATACTTTGGATTAAGAAAAATTATAAAGCATTCAAAAAAATTGCATTTACACTTAAAAAATACAAAAACGTACCGGTTATCTCTGCGGATGATGATTGTATTTATATAGAAAATTATGCACAATCTTTATACGATGAATGGATTAAAACAAAAGAAAATGTAATTCGATATACATATACAACAAGATTTATGACACAAGGACCATGTACGTTGTATTATAACATAAACTTTCCTATAGAACAACTTCCGTTCAATGTAGTAAACGAGTCTAAAGATGATTATTTTTATGCTGAATATTTAAAAAGAAATAATATAAACATTCATTGTTGCAAATATAGTACATTACCTATAATATTCCATGATGATGTTTTCCCTCTATCAAAAAATCAAAGACTTTGTTCGTTTTATAAAACAAACTTTGTTGATTAATAAACAAATCTAAATTGCAATTTATAATTAATATAAATTGCATTTTTTATGACTAAACTTTTAATCGACCAACACAAAAATCAAAACAAAGAACGTATTGTAACTTGTCCTTCATGCGGCGCAGTGTTCAGCATGACAGACAATGATATAGAAGAAGACAGAGATGGAAAATATGTAATATGTCCTGCTTGCCATAAATTTATAAATGAACATATTTTACCAATTAAACCTTTGAATTGTTTTGAATGCTGGCAAAAAGATCCAGATATGGCAGAATTGTGTGACGAATGCAAAGCAGATACTATGTGCATTGCATTTAGACAATGGTACAAAACACGATATAAAAATGGGAAAAAATAATTGTAAAGTTAGAAGTATCACGCCTTACGGCGGTTGGAAAAGAGCACTCAATGCAGCACGTTTGACTGCAGGAAAAAAACCACTTGACAAAGATCCTTCTGATGAATGGAAAGCAAAAATGTTACTTGCTGAACACTCGCCTATTAGACTTGTTGAGTACGATGGAATATGGGACTTCATCAAAATGTGGGTTACAACGCATTTAGTAAGACATCATATCGGTGTAGAAAAATTTGTTGCAACACAGCGTGTAGACAGAAATCCAGATTTAGCAGGACTTGATAGAGATGAAATTCCGCAAGGCCTTGAAAATACTATGATGATTTCTGCAAATGCCCAGGCACTTATCAATATGTCAAGAAAACGTCTTTGCAGTTGTGCATCTCCTGAAACAAGAGATGCTTGGAAAGCAATGCTTGCCGAAATTGCAAAAGTGGATCCGATTCTTGTAAGCAAATGCGTACCTGAATGTATCTATAGAGGATTCTGTCCGGAATTTGACAGATGCTGTGGTTTTTGCAATACAGAAAAATATAAAAAACAATTGGAAGAATACAGAAGTATAAAGCCAAAAACAACAGAAAGCAAAGAAACTAATACTAATGATGCCGAACGGTTGAAAGAAGCAGAAGAACTTATGTATAACGAAAACGGATGGATGGATCTAGGAGGAGGTCTCAAAAAAGACAAAGCAGGACATATAGCAGGCGGATTAAAACTTTCTCCGTATGATGCACTAAGACGTTATTAATTTTATGTCAACATATTTGTATAAAGTGTTCCTTTTGGGACACTTTTTTAGTTTATACAAAATAAATAAAACAAAAAACTGTAGATGGCTGGATTTCCCGATATAAGATTATACAAATCTAACTACACCCCTGAAGAAGCTATTGACGTTTCAAAAGAAAAGGGATCTATAGTTTTTAGTACAAAAACAAAAAGATTATACGTTGATAAACAGCAATTTGGTTCAAATATACAAGATATTTTATGGAAACCGGATGCTAATAACAACAAATACAAAGTTGAGTTCAAACAAGTAAATCCGAAAAATGATTTTACTATTTGTTTCAACGAAAACGACAAAGCAATTTACGTAACAAAAGACAACAAAACAACAAAAGTTGCTAAGTACGGAGTAAGTATTGATGATATACGTATAAAGCAAGATGTTTTGGCTAAAAACACACAAACAGAAAAGGACGAAGTTATTATTAAAAAAGGAGATACCATACAAACAGCTGTCGAAGTATTGGCAAGACAGTTTGAAAAGAACTTTGTATGGAAAGAATGGCAAGATTAAAAAATAAAATAAAATAAACACAAATATGGCAATTGTAAACAATCAAGCTTTAGGATTCATAAAAAAACAATTTACTACTGTTTCTGATGCACAGGCTGCTGCAACCGCTGGTAAAATTGTATTTGACTCTAAAAGTCATATAATTTTTGTAGATGGACAAGCTTATGGTGGAAATATTACTGATGCTACCTTTACAAACAGCGTATTAACTATTACCAAATCTGTTGGAGATCCTGTAGTAATAAATTTTTCTGACATTGCTTCTGCTAGTCAAATGATGGCTGTCTTTGAACAATTTGCTCAAAGAATTGGTTTAGATTCCAATAACAATATAGATTATACAGATACAAACTACTTAACAGAACTTGGAACCACTGGAAAGCCAGATAAAAATCTTGTAAATGCTGACAAACTTCTTGATACAAAAATTAAAGAAGTTAATGATGCTATTACAGGCATGAACGGTACTGCTGCAATAGCAACAGAATCCAATGGAGTTGTTACACTTAAAACTGGAGTAGCACAAACAAACGGAAAAATTGCTAATGACAACGGTAATGATATAAAATTAGCAAAAGTTGCTACAACAGGAGACGCTGCTGACGTTAATTTTACGCCATATACTCCTAGCGGTCTTGGATCTGGCGACGGTATTAATGCAACGAATGTACAAGATGCAATTGAAAAAGTTGTAGACGAAATTATCAAAAACGAACAAGTTACTACTGCTGCTTTCGAAGCCGTACAAGGTGCAGTTGGTCTTGGCGAAAATTTGAATTATGAAGCTCCATCTAATACGCAGTATCTTGGTGATTCTTCTTCTGTTAAAGATGCTCTTAAAAAATTGGATACTGCAATATCAAATGCAGTTGGTGGTGGTGTAACAGATGTTAAGATTAATGGAACTTCTATAAAAGCAAATAATGAAGCAAATATTGCTGTTGATGGCGATTACGATGCATCATCTAACAAAGTTGCTACTAAACAAACTGTTACAGATGCGATAAATGGTCTTGATGTTACAGGTTTTGCTCAAGCTTCAACTGACACTACAACTACGCAGGGACAAACAACGTTATCTATAAACGGTATTAAAGAGGAAGATGGCAAAATTGCAACTGATACAACTACAAAGACTGATATTGTTATAGACGGTACTTACAATGCAAGTACAAACAAAATTGCTACTGAAAGCACCGTTGATAACAAAATTACAACCAAAATACAAACTCTTGATGGAACTGCTGTTATTGCATCAGAAGAAAACGGCGTTGTTACCATTAAAACCGGTGTAACAGAAACTGACGGTGTAATTAGCAATACTACAGGTACTGACATTACTCTTAAAAAAATTGCTACATCAGGAACAGCAGCAGACGTTGCAATTGTAGATGGCAACAATAGAATTACAGCAACAAATGTTGAAGGTGCATTGGACGAACTTGCTTCGGCTATTGCAAATCTGAAAGGTGAATTCGACACAGTAGTTTCAACTAATGCTGCCGACACTCCTGCTGGTGTAAAATGGAATGATGGCACAAGTGATATAACTGGTACTCTTGCTGCAAGTGAAACAACTTGGCACAAAGTATATCTTGTTCCTACTAACGGAACTGCACCTAACCAATATTCTGAATATATCACAAGAAGAACTGGTATATCTCCTAACTACACATATACTTGGGAAAAACTCGGCGATGTTGCAGTTGATTTGACTGGATATGTCAAAACCATCGTCGTAAACGGACAAACTTATGAAGTAACTGGAACCGGTACAAGCATCCAACTTCCTGAAGTTATCACTGCAGTAAATGGTGAAACTGCAATCGCTGGTGGCAATTCTGACTTTGTAGCTGTCTCTGCAGCAACAGGAACTGCTGCAAGTGGAAGCAAAGAAGTAACTCTTACTTCAACTGTAAAAACACAAGCAGTTGAAACTGCTTCAGATAGTGCTAATGGTCTTGCAACAGCAAAAGACGTAAAAGATTACGTTGATACAAAAGCCGCAGTTGTTGATTCTGACACAACAATTGTTGTAAATTCTAATACTGCTGCTCAAATAGGTACAGTAGGTGGAGTTGCTCTTACTGCAAAAGCTGTACTTTACTGGGACGAATGGGAATCATAACAATAAACTTCCTAAAACACCTGCAGGCACTCAATTTTGAGTGCCTTTTTTGTTATAATAAATATTAAAACAAACATTAATATGAAAAACAAAATTATTTTGATTACTATTTGCTTGTTTTTGCTTTCACTTGTCACCTGTGGAATTTTCATCAACCGTTCAATTTCACTCAACAGACAACTTGAAGTAGCAACGGCAAATGAAAAAGCTTTTTCTGCTCAACTTGACAAAGCAAAAGGTGAAAATTATGTGTTTCAACTTCAAATAGATCAGTTAGAACTTTTTAATGACTCTATCTCTGCAAAACTTAGAAAAGTGCAAAAAGAAAACGGAATAAAAGACTCAAAAATAAAAGAGTTTCAATATATGTTAGCAGATTACACTAGAACTGACACTGTTTTCTTTACTGATACTATTTTCAAAGAACCAAATTTTGCTCTTGATACGGTTGTGGGCAACAAATGGATGAACACAAGTATTCAATTAAGATACCCGAACTCAATCTGTGTACAACCTAATGTCCGCTCGGAGAAAGAAGTTGTAATTTATGCTAACAGAGAAACAATAGAACCTCCTAAGAAATTTTTCCTTTGTAGATGGTTTCAGAAGAAACATACCGTTGTCAAAGTCATTGTCAACGAAGAAAACCCTTACATAGAAAACGAACAATCAATTTTCATAGAAAATATAGACAAATAAAAACAAAAAGTTAAACTATGGCAGAAAGATATCAATGGACACAGGGTCCTTTTAATGGAACAATTGAAACAGTCAACTGTGAAGACGACAATTATGTATATTTTGACAGCGGAAGAAGATGTCCAAAACAAAATATGTCATATATGATGTTTCAAACAACTGACGCCGAAGAAACTGGCAATTTTGGTGGCAGCCTAAATTCTTTTGAAGATGAAATCAAGTACGGTGGTGGAAAAGATTATGCAGATGCAGGAGTAAAAATTGACATACCAGACGAGTTCAAAGAAGAAGTCGCAACTTCGCCTATAGTTTCTCAGCCTGCTAATACTGCTACTAATATTGCAATTGAACAACCAAAAATCGTTGAACAACCGAAAGTTGAAGAGTCTCCTGTTGCAAAACTTCTTAATATGCAGAAAGATGACTCTTTGGTATTAGACAGACAAATGATTGCTCTTGCAGTAAAATGGCCGACAAAAGAATTTATAACAATCTTGTTAAATACTTTTGATAAAGAAGTTGTATTTAAAGAACTTAGTGAATTTATAGTCAAACAAGTAGACGTTGAATATTTAGTTGGTGCAATAAAAGAAGACATTGCAGACAAACTCAATAAAATATGTGGAATAAATGATTAATTACAATTCTGACAAATCGTTTATTGTCGTTACATTCATTAAGATGAAGAACTTGTCTGTTCTCAGAAAAGCTATGGCTACACTTCCGAGAGGAATAGAGACAATAAGCTATTTGGAAATTTACAACAAACTTGCAAAGAAAGAAGACAGATTAAACGAACCAAGCGAAGCATTGATAAGTACATACATTATCAAACAATTGAATACTTTGTTGTCTGACGAAAACACTAGTCATCTGTGTTATGTTCTTGACACTACAGACAATGATATTTACGAAAAACTAGTAAACATAATGGAGTTCATTGTTGAAAGAAGTGAAAGAAGCGTGACATTTGAGCTGATATCAGACGACGAAGAAATAGTCAATCAAACAAAAGAGTTAAACATAAACAGTAAAAAGTATGAAGTATTATAATGCAGATGTTGCTTACGAAATCGGAGACAACATTTATTGCATTCTTTCAACACACAGCAACCCAAATGTATTGATTCCTGTAAAAGCTAAAGTGACAGACGTGCAATGGGATGCAGTAAATCCGTTGTATAAGATTCGCGTGACTAAATTTTTTGAAAGTCTTCCGTTTCTGGAAGAGAATTTTCTCAATATGGGTTTCAGATTTTCATTTGAGTCTACAAAAATCAAAAGGCCCACGTTGAGTACTAAAGTGTACAAAACCGTTGAAGAATTTACATATATTGTCAGCAAAGACAACGAATTTGTAGTTGACGGCACTTTGTGTGTAAGAAAACAAGAACAATTGGAAGAATTGTTTGAAAGCATTGAGTTTTACATAATAAGTACATATCTTAGGGACTTGAAGTCTCACGTTACACGAACATTTTTACAAGGTCCATTTAAAATGACAAAAATGGAATTCAATGACAAATTCAAACTGTGCATGTCTGAAAACTTTGAAAAATATAAAACAAATATAAACAAATATCTCCAGTCATTGTAATTTTGAATAAATAAATTAAAATAATCAAAATATGGCTGAAAATGGTTTGTTTGTTGTTGTGAAAGGAAAAATCAAAGACGCATTTGATCCCGACAAAACCAGATTCACTGCAGGAGAAGATGCAGGAAAAAACGGATTTGGTACTGGAAAGGTCGGAAAATGGCTTAACAAGCAAGTCAATAGAATGACCGACGATAACCAAACAAAGCTTGGTGAAAAACCATCGCGTTCAGACAAAACTCCATCTAAATCAAAAGAGCCGCAAACATATACTCAGCAAAACGTATCATATACTACACCATATAAAGAACGAAGAGCAGTTCCAGCTGCTATGACTGTCGCTGAAAGTTTTGCTAAAAACAATGACGGAAAAAATCCTGTTCCAGATGATGGATTACTAGGTTATTCTTTATTCAATAGATATGCATTGTATAACTATAGAGGTTTTTACGGCGGCGATGATAAAAGTTTGTCTAACCTTTATAGTGATGTCAATAATGAAAGCAAAAAATTCAGAGGAGAAGAACTCAGAGGTATTGACACTTACGATGTTACAGAACAAAAAATAATAAAATACTACAACGAACACCTTCCATATATAGCATATTCACCCACAGACTTTTTATACAACCGATATTTCCAAGAAATTCCAGTTAATCATCTCATAACATTGAGACGATTTGCTATGCCTGTTGAAGATAATATTTTTACAAGTGAAGTAATAGAAACAAAAGAAACCGGAAAAGCAACTAAAACTGCACATCTTTCTACATGTACAGCTACGACGTATTTTGGAGAAAAAACAGACAACAAGTTAGACGAAATACTTAAATTTACTGGAGTTGGATTAACTTGGGAACCAAAAACAGCAGATATACAAGAAATTCAAGCAGGTGTATCCACAAAAGGTCCTGGCGCATTTGATGCAAAATTTGGTACAGTTAAATCGGGTTTGTTTGCTACGTTATCTGGAAAATCTGCAGGAGATATCTATAAAGCAGAAGCCTTTGGAGGAGCAAGTGATCCGATGCATAAATATTCGTCGTTTGTGTTAGGTCCTGTAAATGTTATAAATAGTACAAACATCAGAGGAAGAGGAATAAACTTTAAAAACGAATATACTTTAAATTTTGAATATGAACTCAAGTCTTGGTATATGGTAAATCCAAAAATTGCAATGCTTGATATTTTGTCTAATATGCTTGTTATGACGACAAACAATGGTAATTTCTGGGGAGGAGGATGGAGATATACCGGAGGACAATCGCAATCAAGAATTACTGATTTGTATGGCGATTCATCACTTCTAAGAAAAGGAGATTTTATCGGATATGCGCAATCTGTTGTAACAGATGTCGTCCACGGAAACTCAAAAGGTGTAAAAGGCGTCACACAGCTTTTTGGAGACGGATCAGGTGCTTTTAGCTTCAAAAGTATATTAGGCGGTATAAAAGACATATTACAAAATATACTTACACAAAGAATAGGAAGCTTTATGGATGCGTTTGCAGGGGGTTTGCAAAATCCAGGAGCTGACATTCCTCAAGCTCTTTTGAGTGCACAACCCACAGGATATTGGCACGTAACCGTTGGAAATCCTTTAAATCCTATAGCAATTATGGGTAATATGATTTGTAAAGACAATGATTTTGTATTAGGAGGCGGACTCGGATACGACGATTTTCCAATGGAATTTAAAGTTTCCGTAAAACTTGAACACGGAAAACCTCGTGACAGAAGTGATATAGAAAATATGTTCAATATGGGTCACGGACGAATTTATGCAGCACCTGCCGACGATGACATGTTGAATATTATTGGAAAAGAAGTACAAGAATATGGAGTATACCCAACCGGTCCTGGAATGCACATGGGTATTGCGGAAGTAGCAGACAACATCGGTCTTGGAAGAGAACATGTTGCAAACATAATTTCAATGGATATATTAAGCTAATTATGAATATAAAAAGTTTAACATTAAAAAACATATTAAAAGACGAAAACAACGAGGAATATTTTGATTTTAGTGTTCCTTGCTTTGATCTATCTTCAACTTCTATTTCAACTGTACACGTTGTTACACAAGACGAAGAAGGCAGAATAGACAAAATATGTCAAAAATACTACAGCTGTACAGACTATATAGATTTACTATGTTTTGCAAATCGTATATACAATCCTTTTTCTATTAAAAAAGACGACTTGCTCGTAATACCTTACGTAACTTCCATAACAAACAAAATATATTATAAACCAACTATTCCTGAATGGATAACAGGACAAAATTCTTCAGGAAATCCTAAAGCAAAAACAAACGAAAGAGATGAAAACAGAATAAACCGTTTGAAACAGCAGAAAGCTCCAAGAAAGCCAAATGAACTTCCTGAAGGGAAATCTGCAAAAAAATATGTAAACGGAAAAGTAATATTAGGAACTCACTTGAACACAAATAATGGCTAAAAATATTGACATATTAGTATTAGATGATCCAACAATAGAATTGGAAGAATTGTCTATTGACGATATTGAGTCTGGCACAGAAAACCAAAAGTCTTTTGTAACAAACAATTCTGTTAAAAGTAATTCAGCAGCATTGTCTCCTATTGTGAAGATAAACAATTTTGTATTAAATGCTACATACTTGACTAATTTTTCTATTGATTGTACTGGATTTGTACCTACTTGCAATCTTTCGTTTTATGATATAACAGAGCAATTTACCGAAGTCAATTATCCGAAAGACGGAGACCTTATGAAAGTATACATTGGAACTGGTGGAAAAGAAGAAACTTGGAAACCGATACGAATAGACTTTCAAATACTTAGTGTAAGCAATTATGATGATGAAGGTGTTACGGTATTTGATATATCTGGAGAAATGGAAATACCTGGTTTAGAACTCGATAAATGTGAGGTATTTAAAGACAAAACATCTTTTGATACTTGTAGAGAAATTGCAAAAAACTTGAAACTTGGATTTGCTTCAAATGTACAAGGAAGCGATGACGCACAAATATGGATTAATAATTATACTACCGAAAGCAAATTTATGCGCAAAATAATACAACACGCATACATTGATGAAAACTCATTCGTAACCGCATACATAGATCCTTATTACTACCTCACGTATGTTGAATGCAACAATATAGTCAATGATGCAGACAATGACTCTAGAGGAATTGAAGAATTGGACAAAATAAAATATGTGGCCGATTCTATCAATATGGATCCAGAATTAAAAGACACTGAAGAAAACATTGCTCCAGACTTTATAACAAACTCTAACATATATTCAGCATCTAACATTGGAATTGCTGCATACGGACCAGTAAATAACTGCGGTTCTATTGTTCAATCAATTGGCAAAAAAATATATACTCGATATTGGGATGACAACGAAGAAGAATACCGTGTAGAGTTTATCACGCCATTCATATCAGAAGGACAAAATCTCAAACAGATGACTCAAAGTGAAAATAATGAGAAATCCGTTAAAGAAAATACAAAAAAAGTCACGATGAGAGCTCAAACAGACAACATGCATAAAAACTACAATTATGCTGAAATCTGCAATATGATGAACCTGAGTGAAATAAACAAATACGGTTTAGATGTTAAACTTGCCGGGTTCAATCCAGAAATAGCGAGATTTCAGAAAAAATATGTTGCAATTTATACGAGATCTCCTTTTGTCAAAACAGACGTTGATGAAAACGAAAAACTTACCGAAAACGACAAAGAACAGATTGATGCAGAAATAAACAAAGTACTTAGTGGTTTCTATACTGTCACTGGAATAACATACGAACTTGAAGAAGGATATTTGACGACTAATCTAAGCCTTAGAAAAAGAGCAATAAAAACAATTTAAGTAAATGGCAAAAGAAAACAAAGAAAATATAATACAATCGTTTTTAAACGACAAATATACTGACCCTACACTTTTGTCGTTTTCCATTGAATTTAAATCTGAAAGTCTTCTATTTCACGATGAAAATCCAGTTGAAACAAGTATTACTTTGCAGACAGAAAGTTTATTAAACGCTTACGGAGAACATGCCAGCAGTCTTATTTGGTCGCCTTGTGCTTTATTAAAAAATTTGAATGAGACAAAAAGATATAACTTGTGGAAACATTTTATAACACTGTTTCCTGCGTTGTTCAAAAATGAGCAATGGAGAGTTCAATCTATTGAAGGTTTAGACGCGGTATTTACAAAATTTTATGACTTTAAAGACGGATACACTGGTTCTGGTGATGACAAAATAACAATTACTTGTCTTGAAGACATTGACTTGACTTTGTACAATCTTTTTGAAATTTATAGAAATTGTGTATATGATAATGTGTACAGAAGACAACTAATACCAAACAATCTTCTTCAGTTTGAATGCGAAATTACTATAAAAGACAAAAGAAATATCAAATATTCTGTTGATGCACAAAATTCAAAACTTTCTGATAGCGCAGATATTCAAACTGACCGCAATGAAACAAAAAGTCTTACGTACTCAACAAATAATCATACCATAAAAACTTCAAAACAAGACGCGTCAGAGAATTCTCATAAATATTATGACAGATCATATAATTTGCCTACTATAACATTGGTTTTTAGAAAATGCAAATTTGATATTTCGCAAGTTTCAAAAATCATTGAAAACATAAATCCTGAAGAAGGTGATAACAATTTTGTAAAATATCCGTTTTCATTCACTTATGGAAGTGTTGAAATGAAATCAAGTAAGATAGAGTCAGTTACTGACTGGGAAGAAGTTAGACATTTAGACGAAGACCAACAAAGTTATAAAGCATCATTAATGGAACGAAATTTTCAAAATAATGTGCTTGGAAACAAAAATGTATCTATAAAAAGCGGTATAGATGGTGCAATAACTTCAATGAAAAACAAAGGAACAGACTTTATAAATGACAATATATCTAAATTAGGAGATGAAATCATAAGAAAAGGTAATAAAATTCTCGGCCAAGAGCAAGGATATGAAGTTGGACAAAACATTTATGGACAAAGCAACTTTATTACCGCATTTGGAAAAGAAGTAGGCGACAGACTTTCACAATTTGCAGATGAATCGTTGGGAAGATTGAAACAAAATACGGTCGGAAAAGTAAACGAATTCGTAAACACACAAAAAGCAAAAGTACAAGGTGCTATTGCAAATGCAGAGTCTTCTCTTATGAACGGAAGCAAAAAAAGTTCAAGCTCTTCTGGAAAAAAACTTGAAAACATTGGATTTAAAGAAGACTCTAATCCAAGTGTTTCAAAATTGTCTGGAAACGAAACAATATACGAAGAACCATCTTCGAAAAGTTCAGAAACTTTTGAAAGTTTCAACATTTATGAAAATTCTCCATCTGGACCAAAACAATAAGTAAATTATGGCAATAGGAATAGTAGAAGATAATGATGATCCTCTTTACAAAGGACGTGTAAAAGTCAGAGTTTTTGGCCAATTGGACCAAAACGAAGACGATGATATGGAAAAAGACTTCAATATCCCAACAGACTGTCTGCCTTGGGCTCGTCCTCGCTGGAACGAAGCAGGTGGAATTCGTGGTTCTGGACATTTTTCAATTCCAAAACTCGGTTCAATATTGAATATTGAATATGAAAACGGAAATGAATACGCTCCCATATACACCGGTTACAAATGTGTTTCTGATGATTTAATTGAAGAAATAAAAAGTTCATACAAAAATGCTCATGTATTATTGTATGATACCGTTTTTGGCGACAAAAAAGACGGAAAAGAGTATTCAAATAGCAGAGAAGGAGAATACATTAAAGTCTTTTTTACTGAAGAAAAAGGACTTATGTTCGATTATGCAACAAAAGATGGAAGTACTTCAGTGAATATAAAACCGGACAACAGTTTAGAAATCAAAAATTTAGACAAAAGTTCTGTAATCATTGACAAAGACGGAAATATAACAATAAACAACAACGGAAAAACTTCTATTACAACAAAAGGAGACACTTCAATTGAAACTTCTGGAAAAACTGATATTAAATCAAGTGGAAAAACAACAATAGACTCTCCAAATGTTGAAATAACAGGAGGAAAAGTAAAAATAAAAGGAAACGTAACTCCAAGCACTGGTCCGTTTTGTGCAATACCAAATTGTCTATTTACTGGTGCACCACACGGAGGAGATACTGTACAAGGAACGTAATTATGATGACAGCAAGTGGAATGGCCAACGCCATAAGAAATTCTGGAATACAGAACTGCACTGATGCTTCTGATGCTTTGAACAATTTTTGGAATGCAATAAAAAATTACGTTGAAAACAATTTAGAAGCTACTTATAGTTGGATTGGAGTAAATCCAGAAGCTGAATTACCGGATCCCGTAGTTATTGTAAAATGCAAAGCAAAAACTTCTGGAAATTTAACTCCATGTCAGTTGAAAAATGCAGAATCTGCTTTAGCTGTAATGAGCGCACAAATGAACACAAGTGCTGCAACTTGGAGACTGTCGCCAGACACGACAAAATCTCCAGGTTTTTCATTGTCACCTGCTTTTATTATTCCTACAATTTCATTGAGCGCTTCTCGTTTGACTGATCCTGCTTCATCTCTTGAATTTGTCTGCAATCAAATTATAAATGGCATAAAAATTGCAACTCCTACTATGGCAGGCAACCATACTGTTTTTACAGGAACCGCTACTTTCACGAATATAATTTAACACAATTTTAACAATTATATCAAAAATATTTTGTATATTTGTATTGTAAAAATAAAACACAATATGAAAACAGTTTACATGATAAAGGTAAAAATCAAAAAACAAGTCATGCATATCAAAAAAGGACAAGAGGGTTGGCTTGGTTTGGGTGGTTTTTATCCAGAAGAATCCAAACAAAATGCTTATCATTGCAATACTCAAGCACAAGCTGAATATATTGCAAATCAAACAAGAATATATAGCAAAGACGATTTTGAAGTTTTAGGAGTCATTCCTGTAGCAATGTAAATTAAAAATATATGAAGAAAGACAAGATTAAACCAATGTCCAAGACAAAACTTGGTGCAATGATTATTGACAAATTCAATAAAGAAGATCTTAACTATCAAGAGGTTGGTATTGATTGCGATCATTGGTGCAAATGGGACAGCAACAAAAGAAGTTGGTGGATTATTGCTACCAAATCTTATACCGGAGCAGGTTCATTCCATATTTGGTGTTGCCGCAACAAAGGTATGGGAAATGAAAAGGAAATCAATTATTCCAAACTCAAGGACGATGAAAAAATTGCAATTCAAAAATATCTTGAAAATGCAAAACTTCATACAAAAGAGTCTCGTTTTGAGTCAAGCAAGTCTTATCCTGAAATGAAACCTCACGATTATACTGCTCACTGGTTTACTTCATCTGAACCTTTTCCAGACCTTGAAAGTTATCTTCCAGAATCATGGCATCAGCCAAATCCTTCTTGGGCTCAAAATAAATAAAATAAAATATAATACAATAAATGATATACGATTTTGAAGAATTTGTTAATGAGGGCAAAAAAAATGATTATGTAATTGTCCATAAAGTAAATGATTACCAAGAAGTGTGTGAGTTTATTGATAAAGATGGCAATCCTACTAATGTTGACGAAACAGAAATACAAAAACTTTGGAAAAAAATGAAAGGCGATAAGCAAAAATTTGCCGAAGCCGTTTTTGCAGAATATCCTGATGTTTTTGAAATTCGTCATACAACAGGTGACGAGGATGATGAAAACGATCTCGGAGAATATATTGACCGCGAACTCGGAAAATGGAGCGGTTATTTTTGTTAAACAATAAACGACAATGATTAAAAATTTTGACGAATTCATAACCGAAAAGAAAAACAATGTTAGAACATTTCGTTTTTTAGACAAAAAGATGAATGACTTGACTGACTTGAATAACGAATATTCTAACATAAATCCAGATACAGTAAATTTATTGAACTTTGCTAACGATATATTCAGAAATTATGCAAACTGCTATTCTGTGTTGGTACAAGAGTTCAACTATACAAACGACGAGACTATTGAAAAGTTTGAGGTAGTCAGAAGCAATCCTTCAAAAATAGTACAATATTAAATGGCAATTAAAAATTTCGACGAATTTTTGAATGAAAGTTTGTCTTCTTCTCAAAAGAAAGATCTTGACAAAGCTTGGGACAATTATATGAAGTCGTATCCGTTTTCAGGAGCTCAGAAAAAATCTGACTTGAACGGTTATACAAAAGGTTGGTCTGGTTCAATGATTATGTTTGACGGCTTGTGTGGTGAATTAGAAGAACTCGGTTGGACAAGCGATGATTTGGTAAAAGCTGAAACTGCATTGGATAGTTATTGGCAAGAAAAAGCAAAAGAAGAAATATCAAAAATGTAAGTTGTAAAACATTACATAAACAATAAAAGAGGCCAATAGATGGCCTCTTTTTTATTTTATAACAAATTATATTAACAATAGAAGAAAGTGTATTAGATGACAAATTAGCTTGTCAAGAAGAAGTCTGGAGCTGACAATTCTTTTATTTCTTCTTTGATTGCATCAAGAGCATCTTGCCCTTCTTGTGTATACATATCTGCATTGATTGTCACACCACCAGGCAAGTTGTATGTAAATGTACCGATTATTCTTCCCATACTTTGCATTGCTGCAGCTCTGCAGTATCTGTAGAACAATTCATCTTGATACAAGTCACAGTCATCTATTGTGACATAAACTTGGAAAATGCAAGTTCCTTTTGGAAGTTCTCCTGTAAATCTAAATCTATGTGTCAGTCTATTGTAATTGTAGCCTATCTTGTGTTGTAATACTTGTCTTGCTGTATCAAGCCAATATTCATTGATTACATAGCACATCAGATTATCTGCTGCACCGCTTGCTCCTGCGCCAAGATCGTATGTATCGGCGTATATGAATTTTCCGATAGCAAAATCTTTGTCGCGAGTGTTCCATACACTCGTACTCATCCATCCGCCAGTTTCGCCTTGATACCCGCCAATTTCATAAACAGCATTAACAGAATACACCGTATCAGGCATAATGACAACACCTCGTGTAGACTTCAAATCTTCTTTTGTCACTTTTGTTGGTGCACTGTCATTATATCCTTTTTTAAATTCTGTTGTTTTGAATGCTTCTTTTGAAACAGCAATATACATCTCTTCTACAGCATCTTCATAATGTGCATAAAAATATTTCTTAGCTTGTTCAATTATTTGTGCCAATGATTTTTTTGGCAAGCTAAAAGGCAACTGACAATATGCCGTCAAATCGTTGGATAAATCGTTTATGAAAGAGTCAAGACACATCTGTGACTCAGAATCAACGCAATTATTCATAGTTTACTTTATTTTACAACGCCGATAATATCATCTTCGGTTGGAATATATCCGGTTTTACCGGAATTTATACTCATCTTCATTGGTTTAGTTAATGCTTTCATTTGTTTCATAAAATTGTCCAAAGTTTTCTTGTTTATCAAATTTGGCAATACAATTTTTTCTTCTCTATCGTCATTGTTTTCAATTTCTAAACCTCTATGTGATGCAGTTATTGTGATATTATACTTTTCTATTAATTCAGTTAAATCCTTGACTATCCTTTTAGTATGTACATCAAGGAATATACCCTCATTAAGTTCATCAAATGTTTTTACGTTTTTCATTTTATATTAAATTTTTTATCAGCTTTATCATTAAATGTGTCATTGTACAAATGCGGCAACGAACGCAATGTTCCAGTCTTGTCGCTTTGTATTTCTTCGCATACAGTTTTCAAATATTTTCTAACAGGTTCTAATCCTACAAAAGGACTATATACTGTTACTTCTGGAGAATATACAATTGGAGCAGGATCTGTTCCGTGATATCCTTTTCTTGCTAGTTTATACGGCTTAATTAATACTCTTCCTATTGGAGTTTCTATATTTGTGTCGTTTTTGTCAACAATATACGCAACAAGTGTTCCGTATTTGATATCTTCATAAACATAGCTTTTCATCTGTCCTGTGAATATGTTCATACAAGATGTCCAGTTTCTATTTGCACTCATTCCTGCAATGTCGTATGCGTGGTTTGAAATACAAATATACAGTTCTTTGTCTCTTAAACTTTGTACAAGTCTTGTTGGATCTTTTGAAAATCTATCCAACAAATCTTTGTCTTTCAAAAACTTTCCAATTCTCTGTTCTCTTTCTTTTCCATTTTCAAAACCTACTTTCACAGTTCCTTTTGCGTAATCAAAACCACAAATATAAGAACCGTTGTCTCTGCTGTCGAGTTCATCTTCTATTGCATCATATACTTCCGAACGAATGCCTTCCATTTTTACAAATTTTGACGACATACTGCTCTCTGCATCAATTTTTGGGCAAGGAAGATAAATTCTATATTTGTTTCGTGAAATGAAGCCGCCGTGAGAACTTGCATAATTTCCAAGTTCTGCCCAAAATGCACTCATATATTCCATTGCTTTTTTGTCTCGTTCGACAGAAGCAACATCTTTTGCCAATCCTACAGGCAAACTTTCATTCAACACAAAATTCTCAAAGTCTTGTATAAACTCCATTATATCTTTTCTTTTTCAATTACTTCAACGCTCTTGTCAAATTTTGCAAATTTTGTTACACGGCCTTCTCTGAAAATTCCTGGTCCTGTCATGTGTCCGCTAAATACGCCGTTTTTACCGAATACATAGCAGTCATCGCATTCAACACCTTTTGACACATAGCAGCTTTCAACTTTTGAACTTACTATTTTTGTTCTATCGAAAAAGTTGCAGAACAAATTGCAAGAATTTTTTACAGTACTTGCAAACACGTCACAGTTTACCAAGTTTCCTTGTATTGTACAATTGACAATATCTATACCTTCTATTTCAAAACAGTCAAGAATTTCTGCATCTTTTATCTGTATTCTGCTGATATCAGCATCGTAATTTATAATGCCTTTTTCCATTCTGTTTTTGATGACAATATCATAAAGCTTTGGCTTTATTTTATTCCAAAATGCATTTACGTGTTGTTCATCAGCATCCAAATCAACAGTTATACCAATATTTGGTCTAAGAAGTTTGAAAGTTTCAAACGACTCGAGAGATTTTACAAGAAGTCTGTGCTCTGCTATAATTTTGTCAAGTTTGTCTAAGTCGTCTTTTGTGTATTCTGGATTTGTAAGTGTATTGTACAAAGAAACAAGAAAATAGTCCATAAGTTCAACTATTTTTGAGTATTTCTTGCAATAATCTTCTCCACCAAGATATCTAAATTCCAAATATCCTTTTGCGGTCTTTTCAAAATTGATACCGTAATATTTTGTATTCACCATTAAATAGTTTTTCCAAAGTACTTTTTCTGGTGAGTTCAAAGTCATTTCATAAGGCATCATATATTTGATGCTTTTTGCATAAACAGAGTCTTTTCTGTTTGGAAAAAGTCTATATACGTAGTCTTCATCAAAATTCAATATATACTTTCCTATATCAAGTTTTGAAATATTTGCTTTTTCTCCAAGTTTTTTGGTATCAAACGAAACATTTACATGAATTGAACTTCTTGCATTGTTGTAGCCCCAAGTCTTAATATAGTTTAGAGTTTTTGCTAGAATAAGTTTTGCTTCAGGATAAGGACAAGGACCAGTAATAAATTCAATCATGCCTGTACCACCTGAATTGTCAGGTTCAATTTTGAACGTATCATGGTCAGGATTAAAATCTGAGTGGCATTTATCTTCCATAACAATTTTCTTGTTCAAAAGAAGACATAAATCCGATTTGATTTCATCAAGTTTTTTCTTGTCTGAGAAAAACTCAAATTCAAATCCCAAGAAAGAGTTTTGTATAGCGAATAATTCCTGTTTGGAGTACATTTTAATTTAATTATTGTTTGTTTATTTATTTACAAAATAAAAAGCAGAGAATTTAAAATTCTCTGCTGATATGATTGATTTTGTCTTTGTTTTATTTATTGATCTATTGCAAAAATTAAATAGTTTTCTATTTCATAGCAATCAACATATTTGGAAGGAAAGATATATTCATTAAAATCAGGTGTATAAACTGTAATAAATTTAATTTGACGTCTACCAATTACATCGGCAAGACTTGTAAATGAATGCTCAATTAAAGTAGATACAAGATATTTGTCAGGAGCTTTTGATACATTTAAGTTTTTAACCTCTTCAAAGCTGATTGTGTTATTATAGTCCAATGGAATGGATAGAATGGCTTTATTATCTCGAAAACTTGCAGGTTCATCTAATTTAATAGGGAAGAATTGGTTAATGACTCCAGGTGTATATTGATGCCTTGGATTTATGGTGAACAGAATACCTTTGTTTTTGTACTTAACGAGTGATGTCTTTTTAAATTCAACCTTTATCTTATTTGAGTCGTTAAATAATGATGCATCATCACTACCATATTCATGTTCATGCGCTGCCATTTCAAATTCCTCCATATCATAACAGTAATGCTGATAATGTATGGGTGAAAACTCATTGTTACTATTTAATGAGTTCTTGCTTGAATTGTTTGCATATTTAGATTGAAAGTGAAGATATATTTCATCTATTTTGCCGTCCCGTTCACGTATATCAAATTGTCCTTTTATACTGGGATATCTTTTCACAACATCTTCTATCTTATCTTGTTGTAATGATTTATCTCCTCGCCAATTTTTTATAGCACCAGATTGTTCACATAAATGTTTTACAACAAATTCATTAAAACTGAAAATCTTCATTTAAAACAATATCATTTATTTAATATATTTATTCTTTATCATAATCAGTTTTATTGTCTCTGTTCTTTCCAATATGATAACCATCGCAAAACAAACACTTATAGAAACTAAAATGTGTATTATGCTTTTTGCTCATTGCTTCAGCAGATTTTTTTGCTGTTTCAATGGTATTGTACATCACTTTGTCTTTTCCTGTATGTTGATTTCTATGAGAGTTTATACTAAATGCTCCCCATGCATTTCCTGTAATGAAAAAGTTTCTAAACCAAGTCTTTCGCTTAAACTGGTCTAAAATCCATATTTTAAAATTTTTCCATTTAATTTTTGGTTTATCTTCTTTCATAACCGTTTTCTTATTTTAGAAAAAAAGCCCGTTTCACAACGGGCTCACAAAGTTATTTACTTATTTTAGAAAACAAGATCCAAACTAATCTTCTTGTCTTTCATGTTAATGTTTGTGATTTTGTAAAAGACATTGTCACCTTTTTTGAGATTTCTGTCCTTTACACGATATTTGTTCACAAATCCGTAAATACCTTTTTTCAATTCGACGGAAATACCAAAATCTGTAATCTTAGTAATGGTACCGACACCTCCGTCTTTCTCCTTGAACTCTTCCATAGCCTCCTCCCATTCGTCTTTGGCAGGACCCTTCTGAGAAAGAAGAATCTTCTTCTCAGTCACAATCTCCTTTACCCAGAAAGAAATTGTGTCGTCAGGATTGATTTCGTTTCTTCTGAATTTGTCCAATGTCTCAGCGTCCAAATCATCAACTGAAATTAAACCGGTCAAGCATTGGTTGAACTCACAGAAAACTCCGAACTTTGTAGTGCCGGTTACAAAGCCTGTAATCTTCTCCTTCATTTTTTTACGCAAATCTTTAATTGCGCCTGGAATAAGAGTATGCAAGTACTCTCTGTGTGACACGACAATTGTCTGCTTTTCTTTTGAATAGGAAACTGGCATAAACTCCATCTCCTTTCCGACAAACTTGTCGAAGTCATTGATTTTGTTGAGGGCGACAAGAGAACCTGGCATAAAACAAGTAACTCCATTGATTGACACCCAATATCCTCCATTGAGACGGCGGAGAATTTTACCCTTGTAAGCAGACTCCTTCTTACCAATGTTGTTGAAGATATCTTCTCTTACAGCATCTTGTACTGCATCGTTGATAGAAACAACAAGATTGTGATTTACTGTACGAGCCTTAATATCAACTTCCATTCCTTCCTCAAGCTGGTCCACGATATAATCAGGCTCTTTCAGAAGATTACACTCGGCAGAATACTTTCCGCTCAAATCAATAAGTGCGCTTACGCGAACACCGTTGTTGACTCTAATTGAGACGATACGACCCTTGACATTTTGCTCAGGTGTTGACTCGTTGTAATTTGTTGCTCCGAGATACTTATTGTATTTTTCAAGGTCTTCAAGTACATAAGGCTCTTGACACAAAATTTTCTCTCTTCTACCTACTTTTACTTTGACTGTCTTTGTCTCAAAAGGATCTTCAGAATTAGTTCTTACATTAAGAAACTGTTCTTTCATTTAATTTTGAATTTGGTTAAACAATATGTTAATTAACTTCTTTAATATTTTATTACATATTTTTGTGTGGTTTAATGCAAAAATAAATAAATAAAAATAATTTATGATTAGTGATTTCTATACAAGAGATGACAGCTACAAATCATATAACAATGGCATCCTTGAAATTCATGACGAATTGTCCGATTTAATTATAAAAATCGAACAGTTGTTGTTTACTAAAAAAGGAGAAGTTTTAGGATCTCCTGATTTTGGATGCAATTTAGATGATTTGGTATTTTCTCAAGTATTGAGTGCTAGTTATATAGAAAACAACATAAACGAACAAATAATCAATTATTGCACAACTGAGTCGAAATTCGACGTTAAAGCAAAAGTTTCATTTTTCCAAGTAGATGAAACACGAAACGGCTGCTTGATAGACGTTTATGTAAATGATGAAAGAGTAATAGGAGCATTATATTAATATGGCATCAACATTTTTATCAAAAGTTAGAATTAAAGCATCTGAAATATATGAAGATGCTTACGAATGGTTGCAAAGAGTATACGACCAGTCTAAACTTGTGTTTACTCCGGCAAGCCCATTTGGACAAGTTTTGTCTGTTTTGTCTAATATAACAGAATTAATATTGTATTATATTGAAGCTGCTATAAGTGAGCTCAACATATCCAAAGCAAGAAGTGCAGATTCAATATATGGCCTTGCTCAACTTACTGGACATAATGCTTTCAGAGGAAGCTGTGCAAGAGGAATGATTTCGTTGAGAATAAACAACGAAAATGACGAAATAGAGGGAACATATCTTGAAATCAAAAACAAGACAAAACTCTATATTGAAGACAATAATCTTCCTTATTTTTTGAATTTGAACAGTGATTTTATACGTTTGAACAAACAAGAAAGATTGTTTCAAAATGTTGAAATCATACAAGGAGAAATCGAAACACAAACATTCACATCAACCGGAAGTTCTTTAATGAGTTTCAGTGTTGTAACTAAAATGTTTACAGACAATGATTTGATAAAAGTATTTGTAAACGGTGAGGAATGGAAGAAAGAGGAAAGCCTATATGATATGAATGCTAACGCAGAATGCTTCTTAGCAAAAACTAACATAAATGGCGGTATCAATATTTTCTTTGGAAACGGGGAGTTCGGAAAAATACCTCCTGAAGGCGCAGAAATAGTAGTTGAATATGTCAAATGTGACGGATATAACGGAAATTTGAACGGAAACATGATGACAATCAAATTTGAAGATCTTGGAACAGACTACCAAGGAAACGAAATAGACTTGAACGAAGTTCTTACTGTAAAAATTATAAGTGCACCTACTTTCGGCAGCAATGCAGAAAACAGAGAATTTACAAAACTTATGGCACCGCATGCTTCAAAAAGTTTTGTTCTTGCAAATCCAGACAATTATGTCCATTATCTTTCAAAATATGATATGTTCAGCTTCATCGATGCATACAACACCAAAGAAGATGAATATCTCAAAGACGACAATGTGGTTTATTTAACACTTGTTCCAAATGTAACTAAAAAAGTAACGGACACAAAAGACTACTTCAATTTGACAATTGATGACTTTTCACTTTCAGAAAACGAAAAGAACGGAGTAATGGATTTACTCAACAGATCTGGTCGTCAACTTATGACAAGTGAAGTAGTAATTAATGACAATGTCATAAAGAAATATGCATTAAATATTGCAGTTAGATATTTTGAAAATTATGTAAAAGAAGACATAAGTTCTGCAATCCGCAAAAAACTGAATACATACTTTTTGAATATTCAAAGACGAGACAGAATACCAAAATCTGACATTGTTGCACTTATTGAAAACATAGACGGCGTAGACTCCGTGAATGTATATTTTGTAAGTGAAGAAAACGAAAAAGCAATAAGAGACGGTTTCTATTATGTTCCTGTATATAAAAACGATCCATACACAGGAATATCAAAATGGGTTTACAACAAGAAAATAGTACTTCAAGAAGGCGAAGATCCAAATCTCGGTTTAGACAATTTTGGAGACATCAAACTTGAAAGAACCGAAATCGGAATAATAAAAGGAGGATTTTACGACAGAAATGGAAACTACTATGAAGAATATCCTACACAGACAGGAATAGGAAATTTGAACATATTCTTCTTAGATACTGTCGATAACAATTTGTACAACAAATTGCAACAAGCTAAACTTAATGAATTGCTAAATGAAAAGAAATAAAGGTTTTGATTATCCGTTAGACAAGAAACACACATACTGCGACGATATAAAATATCTCGGCTCTGACTATTCTAAAAATCTTATCGAGAACAATGTTTCTCATTTGATTTTTTACAATAGCAACTTAGAACGATTTATAAAACAGTATGTTGAGCCTTATATGGTTAAACTTGTTGATGCTGTAAAACTTGTTAGAATTTACTACAACATTGCAGTAGACAAAAATTACAAAAAGATTAACTAATGAGTATAGAGTTAAGACATAAAAATTTGTTTTTCTTCAATAAGAATGGTGAGTATTGCAACTTTTCTTATGAAGGAATAATTCCATTAACTCAAAAGCCTGTTGACTGGGAGTACAACAAAAAGTCATATTACAAAGAAGATCCTGAAAACGAAGGAGAATATATTCCGTGTGACGGAACAGAGCCTTGGGGAGAAGACGAGAACGGATATGAATTGTTCTATTTCACTAAATCAGATAAATGGATTGGTGAAATATATCTTGATGAAGTCTCAACGGATTTGTTCAGTGTAGAACAATTGCTTATACTCGAAAAAGACAATGAAGAAAACTATAGACTTCCTTGGAAAAAAACTTTCACAATTGGAGAAGAAACAAAAACCGTTTCCAATTTTGTTGTCAGTTTTCAAGAAGACCTTCCTGACATTTTCTTATTCGGATACGATGAAAACTATGTAAACTATACTCAAACTGCATTGTCTCAAGAACCTGACGGTCCAGATCTTGTTCGTGGTGATTTTCTTTCTATCGGTTTGTCTGAAGAAAACGAAATACAAAAAGAAGCCGGAGTAATAAATATCGCTCTTTGTTCATCCGAAGAGAATACATTCAAAAGAACACTTTACATATATGAGGCAGACGATGATTTTGAGCCAGTAGATGATGACATAAAAAACAACATCGTAGCTCTTATAACAGTTTACGGAAAAACTATAGGAGAAGATGAAAGGTTCAAAACTATATGTGAAAACTTTGGCTACAATATAATTGACACTGATTCTATTGCATTTGAAAAAACAAATATAAAAGAAATTCTTCCAGACTGGGCAATAGTAAACGAAAAACGAAAAGAAATAATTCTTGAAGGACACAATATCTATCCTTACATTGGTGCATACAAAGGTGTCATAAATGCAATCAAATATTTTGGCTACAATGAATTGCAGTTGAGAGAATTTTGGAGAAATGTAGATCCAAATTCTCCTTATTACGGAAAATACATACAAACCGATTGTGTCAATTTTTTAAGCGTAGACAATGTAAGATTTAATCAGCCAACCGTAACATTGCCTTCAAAACAATACAGAAAGACTTCATTGTTTGCTCTTGTGTACAAAATAAATGACATCACAGAAGGAGCATACGACGAAGACGGTCTTCCATTGACACACGAAAATCAGACATATACACAAGAAGAAATACTGATAAAACTTTTTGCATTGAAAAGAAAACTTGAAAAAGATTTTCTTCCATTGAATGCAAGAATAAAAGACATCATTGGAGAAGCTGATTTCTTTGCACTAAATGAATTGACAAATTCTGTTGGTGTCAATATGAAAACGGATATACAAGCTGGAATTTCTCCTACATTTACAATCATAAATGGAGAAAAATACAACGAGCTAGATGATACCGTTTATGCAAATTTAGTTGATCTAAGAACATTTCTTGTCGAGTATTATAATTCCGTTAATAAACAGTTTGAAAGTGCACCGGTGACATATTTTGGTGCTTCTGAGGCGCTTTCCGGACTTGTTTCTTGGTGGAATTTGTTTACTTCACCAAGAGAAAAATATTCGCTTGTAATAGACAATGAACTTGTGTGTCTTGAGTCAATAATGATGCAAGGAACAGGTGACGGCAACTTCAGTGTCAAAAAGCTTGCAGAAATTTATCTTGCATATTTCAAAGATTACTCCCCAAACTTGAAACATACCGGATATTGGGAAGAAGAAAGACAACCTGAATATTTGGGTGATGTAGATCCTCTTCCAGACGATTGGCACTTTATAACAAACTTCAGCATAAACGATAATGGTGAATATTTACCATACGATCCTGCTAAAAACATCGAGCAATTTAATAAACCAGAAAATCTTCCGGTTGGTGCTCTTGTAATTTTGAGAAACACTACTTTCGACGATTTCATATTTGATAATAAAGAAATAGACGACAACATAGATTCGTTGAACATCACTTATAATGAGTTGGCGAAAGGAAACAAATACGATGTATTGACTTTCGGACTAGAAAACTATGCTGAATATCATTGTGACGAAGATGGAAATTTGATTGAAGGAGAAGAAGGAGAAGAACTTACACTAAAGTTTGACGGAAAAGAAATTGCAAAATACACTACTACTAAATTCGATACTGTCAATACTATAATGCGAACAATATACACTCAATGTGTTGAAAGTAAAAAAGGAGAATTTTCTGACATTCTTATAAATATTGACTTCTATTTTGATGAAGAGCAAAATGAACTTAATGTGCAAGGTTCAGATGGGTACAAGCTCAAATGGACTATAACACATCCTAAAATGGAAAGTGAATTTGAAGGCTCAGTAGAATCCGATATGAGATATTCTGTTGCTGTAAGCAATCGAAAAGCAATGGGACACTCGATGTTCTCTTGGGACAATATTCATAAATTTGACACAACAACAATTGAATGGACCATTAAAAAAGATGCTACAGAATTTTCTCCATCATATTATTTCAATATAGAAGGTGACATTGACGAATACAATGAACTTCCTATAGTTCTTCCTTATGTTGGAAAATACACAATAGAAATGAGACTGTACAATATGTACAACAACATTTCGTCTCTTGTCAAAAGAGACTATCTTGAAGTTGTTGGAAGAGAAGTTGAATTTTCTGGTTGGTACACTACACAGGAAGAGACAAACGGATTTGAACAAGAAACTTACGAAGAAGAAAGCGGAGAAGGAGAAGACATAACAACAAAGTTATTGAATTATTGGAGTAGTAAAGCTGTTACTCCAAGAAACAATGAATATACTTGGGAAAATTGCAAAGATTACCAAATTGGAGAATATGGATCTCCTTTTGAAAATGCTATAAAACCTTCGTCTTTGTGGGAAGAAGCAACTCCTGCTCTATATGAAGGTCTCGACAATGCAAATATCATAGAAAACAATACAATTGATATAGACGACAAAAATATGCACGTCAGCAACTTCCAGTCAAACAGACAATACAGCAATAAAGGTGCATATATTTGGAAAAATTGCAAATGTACTTGGAATGAAGCATTTCATAAATCATGGGACACAACAGAAGAAACAGGTGACATACCTTTTTACATTGACATCGATACTTCTGTTATGAACACTGAAGGAAACATGACAAGTTCAGGAACGGAAGACACAGAAATTAATGAAAACGAAGTAAGACTTAGTTGGAACAGTCCTAAGTTGTTATTTAAACTTCAACACGACTTTATAGTAAGAAATGAATTAGATGACAGTGCTAAAGATTGTGTATTTGAAGCAGACTTCGACAACCTCAGCAATACTGTTAGTCTTCCAAAGTTTTATGATGCATTACAACAACACTTTAGTCAGTATATTGATATTGATAGATTTTTGAATGTAAACTATATATACAAAGAAAACGAATATACTGATAAAAGTAAATTAATAGAGTCTGACAAAAAACTTTATCTTGAAAGTTCAAAAACAGAAAGTGATGCAATATATTACAAAGTAAATGGTTCAAGCGTCGAATATAGCTCTGATGCTCTTGAGAATGCTGTTGAAATAAACTATTTGAAACAAATTGCAAATATTGACTTCTTAAAAAGTGGAAAACATTTGACAGGAAATCTTGAAACAGTAAAGCAAGACAACGAAGATGTACCTATTGTCAATTTCAATAAACTTGTTGGTCCAACAGATCAGCCAAAATACAAGGAAACACAAATAATACATACTCCAACCGGTAGTATAGAACAAGAAGTAGAAACTCGATATGTAAACAATTCTGAAATGGAAGACGTTCCAGACAATTTCATAATCATAAATGAAAACAACGAGGAGAGTGTTGACACAGCAAACTACAAAGAAGGACTTGTTCCTTGGAAATATTATAAACGACTTACTGGAATGACAATTGATGAAAGCAGTGAACCAACAAAATGGTATTATACTTACGTAAGTGCTGGAAAAATTGATGTAGTTGATGAAGATGGAAGTACAAGTACCAAATACATAAACAGATTAACGCCAACTAGAGAAAAAATAGATGGCATTGAATATATTGAAATAACAAACGAAAGTATAGCTTTAGAACACGAAAACTACAGAAATTCATATTGTTATCTTCAGTACGCAAAAATTCCTCAG
>Ga0326514_10000073_pt1 | contig 59175 bp, 51 predicted proteins | sample 3_2548_0518_D_FD_203653 | JGI IMG/M metagenome (GOLD analysis project Ga0326514, IMG submission 203653) | Bovine rumen microbial communities from UC Davis, California, United States - 3_2548_0518 | ecosystem: Host-associated > Mammals > Digestive system > Stomach > Rumen | place: USA... | reverse complement strand
CATCCTCGGAAGGCACGACCTCAATCCCGCGGCTCTCAGCGCTGATGATATCCAGATCGGAAAGCGCGATATTTGTCTTATAGGGATTCAGTTTGTCGTTGACCATTTTGAGCCATTCTTCTTCATTGATGAATACATAGCTCAGTTCATCCACCATAGACGGAGTATTTGGCATCATCTGAAAATGAACGGATTCCGAATCCATAAGAAGGAACTGCTGAAGATAGAAATAAAGATTGTTCTTCGTCAGATTCGTTTCCACGTATTTGTCATAGATATTCAGAAGCTCATCAATATTTTTGATGTTGCCCGCAGACAGAAGTTTGTCCGATAACGCAGACAGCAGATCCTGCTGGACCTTGATCCGGTCGAGATCTCCCTGCTGATACGTATTGCGGAAACGCATGACCTTGACGAAATCCTCACCGTCCAGATGCTGCATTCCTTTGTCGATATCAATATGCAGATCCTGCCCGGGATCGTCATAGTGCATATTTACAGGAACATCAAAATCTACTCCGCCGACGGTATCTACGATCTTGGCAGCAGCAACGATATCTACAAACGCATAACTGTCAATGGGAAAACCGACCAGTTTCTCAATTCCCCGGCGAAGATTCTTGACACCGTTTTCTCCCTTTGTCACTGCATAGGGGTAAATACTGTTGATCTTCTTGATCTTGGTACGGACATTTACATAGGTATCACGAGGGATATTCACGATCTCTACGGAATGATTGATCGTATCCATCCTGCCGACCATAATGGTATCCGTATTGTAAGCCACTTTATCCATCCCGATGATCATAAAGGTATACACACCGTCTTTACGTTTGGAATTGGATGCCAGAGGCTTGGATGATGTTTTCGGACTGTCTGCTTCCACCGTTTGCGTCTCAACAATCTCAGGAGGACGAAACAGCGCATTCTGCGCAACGATCGCGCCTAAAATAAGAAACAGCAGAATCAGCAGAACAACAGGAAATTTGCTTTTTTTCTTTTTGACCGGAATCTCATCCGTCATCTCCATGTAGAGATCCTGCTGATCATCATACATAGTTTGCCGTGTTTTTTTACGCATTAACTGTGACCCTTCCGACGATACCATTCATACGCTTCTAGTGTTGCAGCATGCAGAACATCCCCACGTTCACGTACTACATTGATGCTCATCTTCAGAGCAATACACATTGCTTTATCTATATCGTCATAACATGCTGCCCTCAAATCCTCCACGCCGGGATAAGTGCGGTTCGGTTCGATGCAGTCTGCCAGATATATTACCTTTTCCAACATGGTCATCTCCGGTCGTCCCGTAGTATGCCACCGTATCGCATCACAGACTTCCTGGGAGACGCCAAATTCTCTTCTTGCATATTCCGATCCGGTTATCGCATGCAAAAGCTTGGGGTTTTCCCGTTCAGAATCGCTGATAATGATACCATACTTGTCGGCCAATAGCAATTGACCGTCAGTATCCAGTTTCTTTGTCACATCATGAAGCAGGCCTGCTTCTTCCGCAGTTTGAGGGTCCACTCCCCATCGGTCCGCCAGGCGGGAGGCTTCCTCCCTGACTCCGTAGACATGACGAAGTCTTTTAGGTTTATGGAGCGGAACGATCTTCTTTTCCAGCCACGACAGATTGATCTGAGCCGAATACAGCCGCGCACGAATGATATCCGTGTATACGGAATCATTCAGCAGATCATTCCCCTGCCGTTCCTTCAGGAGTGCACGGATCTGGGAAGAAGACATTGGCATCGGCGGCACATCAATAAAATGAATGACCGCGTTATACTGGTCTTTCAGTGCCTGTGCCTTCCCGAGAATCTGAGCATCGTCATCGTCAAATCTGGAAAGAACAATCAGTTCCAGTTCCTTTAACAAGTACTCGAAGTGATACCATTCCTCAAAGGAAAGCAGCATATCCGTCCCCATAACGAACATCAGAGTATCCGTCGGATACCGCTCCCGCAGTGCCTTGACGGTATCAGCCGTATAGCTTCGTCCTTCCCTCTGGATCTCCATATCCGAGACCTGAACACCGGGCAATTCGCTGAAGTTATCAATGCACATTTGAAGTCGAGTGGAGGAATCCGGACTGCCTTCCTCCAGTTCCTTATGGGGAGGCACATTATCCGGAATAATCAGAAACAGATCCGGCTGAATATGTTCCGATACCATCTCCACGACGCTTCTATGGCCCAGATGCGGCGGATTAAAACTGCCGCCAAACACTGCGATCTTCATATTTTTCTTTCTTTCTTAAGATCGATCTTCGGGTTCTGAGGATTTCTCCGAAAGAGAACAAATACATTTCCGATCACCTGTACAGCTTCTGCAGAACAAAGTTCACACAGTGTCTCGGATGCTTCACGAGCGGAAAGCAGTGAAGTCTCCAGTACTCTGCCCTTCACAAGTTCTCTTGCTTTTAAAGCATTGTTCATTTCGGAAACGGTGTTTTCCGTTATACCGCCTTTTCCAACGGTAACTATCACGTTTTCTTTGGACGCCAGTCCTCTGAGCATAGCTCGCTGTTTACTGGTCAGCGCCATTAAAGTATTCCTCCAGTTTCGTTTTAAATACAGACAGTGCACGGGCACGATGAGAGATCTGCTGTTTCACGGCTCCAAGTTCCGCCATGGATTGTTCATATCCTAAAGGCTGAAATACGGGATCATAGCCGAACCCGTCATTCCCTCTCGGAGTTTCGAGGATATTCCCCTCACATGTGCCGTCAGCATTGATCTCGGTCCCGTCTTCCAGGATGCAGCAGATCGAACAGACAAATCGTGCGGAACGATCCCGGATCCCTTCCATCTTTTTCAGAAGATACCGGTATCGATCTTCATCGCTGTCATCGTGATTGCCGGTATATCGGGCAGAAAAGACACCGGGTTCCCCATTGAGTGCATCGACCATCAGACCGGAATCATCAGCGATCACAGCACATCCCAAAGCCTTGGATGCTGCAGTGGCCTTTAGCCGCGCATTCTCCATAAATGTTGTACCGGTCTCGTCGACATCATCGGTAAAACCAGCTTCCCGCTGACTGATGATCTCCACACCAAGATCTGCTAGAAGATCACTCATCTCAGCAATCTTCCCCTTGTTATTGGACGCAATTACTAGTCTCATATCATCATTCCTTAAACAGAGCCTGCACATAGGACTGTGCCTCGAATGGAATCAGATCATCAATCTGCTCGCCGACTCCGACCATCTTCACGGGAATGTTCAGCTCATTTGCGATACCAAACACCACTCCGCCTTTTGCCGTGCCATCCAGCTTCGTAAGGACGATTCCGGTAATACCGGCAAAGTCCAGAAACTGTTTTGCCTGATTCAGCCCGTTCTGCCCGGTGGTGGCATCGAGCACCATCAGGATCTCAACATCAGATTCCGGAAGCTCCCGTTCCACGATACGGGTCATCTTATTGAGCTCATTCATCAGGTTCTGCTTATTGTGAAGTCTTCCGGCCGTATCGATAATCACGATATCAGTCTGACGGGCACGCGCGGCATTGATGCCATCAAAAACAACGGATGCAGGATCGCTTCCTTCCTTGTGCTTGATGATGTCCGCACCGGAACGCTCAGCCCAAACGGTAAGCTGCTCTGCCGCTGCCGCACGGAACGTATCGCCGGCACAGAGAAGCACTTTCTTTCCTTCATTCACATACTGTGCGGCAAGTTTTCCGATGGTAGTGGTCTTGCCCACCCCGTTAACACCTACCATGAGGATCACGGATGGAACCGTTTCGGTCTTGATCTGTGAATCTCCTACATTCAGCATTTTGGCCAGGATCTCGCAAAGGCCTTCTTTTGCCTCATAGCCTTTCCGGAAACGTCTCTCCCAGGTCATCTTTTTCATCTCATAAACGACCTTTTCTGCGGTTGCTGCACCGCAGTCGGACATAATCAGGAGTTCTTCCAGATCCTCATAGAATTCATCCGAATCCGGTTTAAACTCCTTGAAGAGCTCTTCCAGTTCTTCCATGTTGTTTCTGGTCTTCGTCAGACCGGAAAACATTTTATCAAAAATTCCCATGTATAATCCTCACATTATCGTTTCGCAGCTTTGATCGTTCTTTCCGTCTCTTCCATGCTCAGCGCAAGGACTTTGGAAACGCCCTTTTCCTGCATCGTAACACCATACAGGAAATCCGTGTTCTCCATCGTACCACGACGGTGAGTAATGACGATGAACTGCGTATGCTTTGAATACTTGCGCATATAATCGGCATAACGGAGTACATTGGATTCATCCAGTGCAGCTTCGATCTCGTCCATGACGCAGAAAGGTGTGGGCCGGACTTTAATGATTGCAAAATAGAGAGCGATCGCGACGAAGGCCATCTCACCGCCGCTGAGGAGGCTCAGACTGCTCAGCGCTTTTCCCGGCGGCTGCACCTGGATCTCGATTCCGCAGTCCAGAACGTGATCTTCATCTTCAAGCAACAGCGCCGCTTTACCGCCGCCGAACAGTTCAAGGAACGTCTCCTGAAACGCTTTATTGATCTGATTGAATTTATCAATGAACACCGTTTCCATCTCGGATGTGATATCACTGATGATCACAAGAAGCTCTTTCTTGGATTTATCGATATCATCACGCTGAGAGGTAAGGAAATTATACCGCTCACTGACACGCTCGTATTCCTCGATCGCACCAAGGTTCGGCGTACCCAGCGCTCCCAGCTGACGGCGAAGATCCGCGATCTCCTTGTTGGTTTTCTGCAAACTTTCCAGCGGCTGCCGAATCTCCTGTGCAGAGGTGTAGCTGAGTTCATAGTTATCCCAGAGTTTATCAAGCAGCTGCTTTTCTTCCATATCGGCAGCGACTTTTTTCTGTTCCAGTTTCGCCACTGAACGCTCCAGATTCAGGAGCTCTTTGTTGGAATCCTGAACACTGCGGTCGGTCTGGTTTCTCTTGCCTTCCAGATCCATCTTGGTATCAACGATCTTTTTGATCTCGTCCTTCCAGTGAGAAAGCCGCTGCTGAAGCGTACTGTTTTTCTTTTCCAGAGATTCCAGCTGCTGCTTCATGCCGGCTACCCGCGTTTCCTCGGTCTCTATGGCATTGCGCCGGGACTCACTGTCCCCGGTAATAGCCTGCAGCAGTGCTTTCAGCTGGCTGATCGCAGAAGACGTTGCGCTGGATTTGGAAACATTGGATGTGATCAGATTCTGAATACTGATCTGATCTTCCACCGCCATTGAGCGCTGGTACTGCACAGACTGAAGTTCGGATGTAGCCTCATCCAGTTCCTTCGCATTTTTAAGGATATTGTTCTCTATGACGATCTTATCCTGTTTCAGCCGCTCCAGCTCATTGGCGCGGGAAAGCATGCCGGCATTTCGAACATAGCTGCCGCCGGTCATGGAGCCTCCGGCATTGATCAGCTGGCCGTCCAATGTCACGATGCGGAGTCGGTTGCTGTTGTTTTTTGACATGCGGATGGCATCGGCAAGGGTCTGCGCCACGATGGTTCTGCCAAGCAGATTGGCGATGATCCCGTCATACTGTTTATCGTAGGAAACCAGATCATAGGCAAGTCCCACGAATCCCTTGTCCTGTGTGGGGAGATCCGTCAGTACATTGCCGCGGATCACGTCGATAGGAAGGAAAGTGGCACGGCCGGAATCTTCTCTTTTCAGCAGTTCGATCGCGCTTCGCCCATCATTCTGAGTGCTGACAACGATATTCTGCATCGCGCCGCCCATTGCAGTCTCAATGGCAAGCGCATACTGATCTTCTGCTTTGATCAGACTGGCTACTGGTCCGTGAATACCTTTGAGCACCTTGTGAGAAGCTTCTTTCATGACTGTACGCACAGCATTGGAATACCCCTGAAACTCCTTTTCCATTGCAGAAAGGAGCTGGATACGGGAATCCATACTGCGGGATTCCACCTGCAGGGAGGTCTGTTTCTTCTGCAGAGAATCCACCGTTGCCTGACGGGACTGAATCTTCATGTCGCAGCCGCGGATTATATTATTCGCGGAATCCAGTTTTTCCTGGTTTTCAATATTCTCTGCTTCCAGATCACGGATCAGCTGTTCGTTGGTGTCGATCTGCTCACGGATCTCTGTAGCACGCTGTTCGGAATTGGAGATATCTCCTTTCATCCGTTCGATGCTGGCAAAAGCATTGCGGATATTCGTTTCGATAACAGCGCGTTCCGCATCATTTGCGGAGATATCATTCTGAACCTGAGAAAGCTTTTCACGGGCATCGTCCGCTTCCATATCCTTCTGATGCATACGTTCAAGAAGACTGTCGGAAGAGGCATACAGCGCATCCAGTTCCGCATGCGCCTGTGCCAGTTTCTCCTTGGCTTCCTCGTAGCTGCTGTTTACTGCGTCACTGTTATCACGCAGCTTATCCAGAGATGCCATCCATGCCGAGATCTCCTTGATCCGCAGCACGTCGTGGATCTGAAGGTATTTTTTCGCCACTTCCGACTGCCGTCTCAGTGGTTCCACCTGAAGTTCAAGTTCCTCGATCTTGTCGTTGACACGAACCAGGTTTTCTTCCGTCTTCTGCAGTTTTCTCTCTGCGTCTTCCTTGCGGTAACGGAACCGGGATATTCCGGCAGCCTCTTCCATGACTTCACGTCGATCGGCGGATTTGTTGGAAATGATCTCACTGATCCTTCCCTGTCCGATCACGGAATAACCGTCACGGCCGAGACCGGTATCCATCAGCAGTGAGTTGATATCCTTTAAACGGACCTGTTCCTTATTGATGTAATATTCGCTATCCCCGCTGCGGTAGTAGCGTCTGGATATAGAGACCTCAGATGTATCCAGATCAAACAGATGATCGGTATTATCCATCAGCAGTGTTACCTGGGCATAGCTCAATGGCGTACGTTTCGCTGTGCCTCCAAAAATGACATCTTCCATCTTGGATCCACGCAGAGTCTTCGTACGCTGTTCGCCCATTACCCATAATATTGCATCGGAAATATTGGATTTTCCGGAACCGTTTGGTCCGACAATACCAGTAATATTATTTTCGAATGTCAATGTAGTTTTTTCAGGAAATGATTTGAATCCCTGAATTTCCAACGCTTTCAGATACAAATGTAAAAGCTCCTCTAAAAATAAAATAATAAACTAATAAATTATACTATTTTTCCAGTCCTTTTGCAATGGAATTGCCACGTCCCAATCCGGTACAGAGTCGTCCGGAATTACTCGAAATTCCATATCCGGAAAGATACGGGAAAGATAGTCCAGATTAGATTTTCGGTTCCCGGTCATTTTGGATACAAAGGACGGAGAAACATGCAGTTCCACAAGTCCGGACATCTTCCGGCTTTGAAGGATCTGTTCCGCTCGGTTTCGCATGATCCGGGAATAGACCAATTCCCCAAAAGACGGATGATAGGCTCCCCCAGCCGCAGTTCCTCCGGAAAGGTCATCACTGGGGTTCAGACCAAGCCGGATAACGGGTATCCCGCTTTCCAGAAACATGGGGACGATACGACTGCATATACAAACTGCATCTTCCACCTTATGTTCCTCATATTCCCCTTTTTTCCACATATTAAAAAGAGGTGTGTTGCGAATAATCACCGTCGGATAGATCCGAACACCATCCGGATCCAGTTCTATCAGCTCCCGAGCCGTTTGAAGATCCTTATCCGGATCCGAGCCGGGTAGTCCGGTCATCATCTGAAGAATCAGATGGAATCCTTCATCGCGAATAAGACGAGAAGCGCGAACCACGTCTTCCGCCTTATGTCCTCTGCCGGATTTAATCAGAACATCATCATCCATGGACTGGCAGCCCAGTTCAATGGTCTCAACTCCATATCTGCCAAGCAACTGCAGGATATCGGGAGATATGGCATCCGGCCGCGTGGAACAGCGAATGGAGCGCACCCACCCGGTAGCACGATATGGCTGTACAATGGAGAGAAGTGTTTCCTGCACCTCCTTCGGTATCGCAGTAAAGCTTCCTCCGTAAAAAGCGACTTCAAAGGGTGCGGAATCGCAGGCTTCATATCTGCGGCATCCCACCTGCTCCAGTTCTATATTCACCATTTCCGCCGTAGCGGAATAGTCCTGTCCCGTAATCGCATTCTGGTTGCAGAACACACAGTGATACGGACATCCAAGATGCGGGATAAAGACAGGAAGGATCCGATTACGGGGACTCATGCCTGCAACCTGTCCATGGCATCTCTTGCCGCGAGCTGTTCCGCTTCCTTCTTCGTTCTGCCGGTACCTTCACCACAGACAGCACCATCAATGATCACATTGAATGTAAAACGTTTGTTATGATCCGGTCCGGATTCCGCGATCTGACGATATTCAATCTTCTTGCCCGGTGTTTTCTGTACGAACTCCTGAAGAAGAGTCTTCCAGTCACCGGAGGGTGCGGAATAATCGATCTCACTGGTAAGAACATATTCGGAAATAAACGCTTTGGCCGGAGTATACCCGCCATCCAGGTATATTGCTGCAATCACTGCCTCCACTGCGTCGGACAGGATCGACGGACGGCTGCGCCCACCGGTGGATTCCTCCCCTTTTCCCAGACGGATGTGGGAACCGAGATCCAGTTTCTTCGCCACTTCGAACAACGCTGTCTCACAGACCAGTTCCGACCGGAACTTCGACATATTGCCTTCGGGAATCTCCGGTGTTTTTCTGTAAAGGAATTCCGCTGTGACCTGTCCGAGAATGGAGTCTCCTAGAAACTCCAGGCGTTCATTGTCGCCAATTCCCAGTTTTTTATTCTCATTGGCAAATGAACTGTGCGTCAAAGCGTGTTCCAGCAAATCCTGATCATGAAATTGATATCCAAGACGTTCCTGTAAATCCCGCATATCAGCCCTCGGCACTGTCGATCTTCAGAAGATCGATGTTTTCTTTAATCTCATCTGTAAATCCGGATTCCGAAAAGACTTTTGCCTGACGGATCGCAGCAAAAATGGCATTGGCCTTGGAGGATCCGTGTGCTTTGATGACCGGTTTGGATATACCGAGGAAAGCGGTTCCGCCGATCTCATCAGCGTCCATAGCTTTCTTCATTTCCTTCAGGCCGTCTTTGACCAGCAGTGCACCGATCTTTGTCTTCAGGCTCTTCATCAGTGATTTCTTGATCATGCCGGACATCATTTTGGCAACACCTTCTGTGGTCTTCAGAAGGATGTTCCCTGTGAAGCCGTCTGTTACTACGACATCCACAAGATCCTGATATACACCGGATGCTTCCACATTTCCGACGAAATTGATCCGTCCTGCATCTCCAGCTTCTTTCAGCAGAGCAAAGGTCTCATGCCGAAGGGCATCTCCCTTGGTATCTTCCGTACCGACATTTAACAATCCGACACGGGGATTGTTGATATGAAGGATCTTCTTTGCATAAAAGCTACCCATATAGGCGAACTGCAGCAGATATTCCGGAGTGCATTCTGCATTTGCCCCGCAATCGATGAGCAGTGTGCCTTTCTCTCCCACGGGAAGGGCCGGAGCCATAGCCGCTCTACGGATACCGCGGATCCGTTTTACAATCAATGTCGCACCGGTAAGCAGTGCGCCTGTGCTTCCGGCAGAGACGACCGCGTCACCTTCACCATCCCGGAGCAGATTAAGTGCGACAGTCATGGAGGCATCTTTCTTCCGGCGGGTCGCAGTACTGGGATCATCTTCCATGGTGATCACATCACGGGCATCAATCACGGTGATATCCGTTGCTCCCTCATCAGCCAGGCACTTCTGAACTTTTTCTTTTTGGCCTACCAGTACAACGTCTACATCCAGTTCTCTGGATGCACGAACAGCACCTTTTACGATCTCTTCCGGTGCGTTGTCGCCACCCATTGCATCAATGATTACTCGCATATCCGAAAAACCTCCTTATTTTTAATCGTGTCAATCTTTTCCAGTGCGCGTTTGGATAATTCCAGATTTTTATTCCGTTTCCCCTTCACCCGATAGCCGAGGGGATCGATAATTCCAAAGTTGATATTCATCGGCTGGAACGGACCGATACTGCCGCCGGAAATATAAGCAGCAAGAGCACCGATCGCGGTGGAAGACGGAAAATCTGCCGGTTCCATTCCAAGCAGTTCCGCCGCGGTCTCGATTCCAACCAGCATTCCGGAAGCAGCTGATTCGATATATCCTTCCACTCCGGTCATCTGTCCTGCAAACCGGATCCTGGGTTCTGGTATCAGCCGGTAATACCGATCCAGATGCCCCGGAGAGTCCAGATACGTATTGCGGTGCATAACACCGTAACGAATGAATTCCGCATTTTTCAGAGCCGGGATCATGGAGAAGATCCGTTTCTGCTCCGGCCACGTAAGATGCGTCTGAAATCCGACCAGATTATACAGGGATCCTGACAGATTGTCCTTGCGAAGCTGAACGATCGCATAGGCTTCCTTTCCCGTGTGGGGATCGATCAGTCCCACCGGTTTCATCGGTCCGTATCGAAGAGTATCTTCCCCTCTCCTTGCCATGACCTCTACCGGCATGCATCCCTCAAAGACCTTGCTGTCTTCAAAGCCATGCGTCTCCGCTTCTTTTGCTGCAGTCAGTTCCTGTATGAAATCCTTATATTCCTGTTCATTCATCGGACAGTTGATATAATCCGGTGTTCCCTTATCATAACGGGAAGCGAGGAACGCAGAATTCATATCGATAGAATCTGCAGAAACGATAGGCGCCACCGCATCAAAGAAATGCAGAGAGAACTCAGGACAGGTCTCCTGGATCTTCTCCGCCAGCGGATCGCTGGTAAGAGGGCCGGAGGCAATAATGACATTTCCATCGGGTATCTCGGTCACTTCACGATGCTCCACCGTAATATATGGGTCGTTCTCCAAATGTTCTGTAATAAAACGGGAAAAACCATCCCGGTCCACAGCCAGGGCACCGCCGGCAGGGACTTTTGTTGCGTCCGCGCTCTCCATGATCAGAGAGCCCATCCGACGCATCTCTTCCTTCAGCAAGCCAACTGCATTGCTCAATTCATTGGAACGAAGAGAATTGGAACAGACCAGTTCCGCAAACAGCGGAGACTGATGTGCCTGCGTATAATGATCCGGCTTCATATCGATCAGCCTGACCGGGATATGTCGGCGGGCAAGCTGCCAGGCGCATTCCGAGCCTGCAAGCCCCGCTCCTACAATAATAATATCATTTATCATAGTTCTGAATAGTTCTCCAGAAATGTCCATAGGGCGGCATGGCTGCCGCCCTGTAATCTGTTACTTGCTTGCCTGTCTGGTTCCTGTGGTACTTTTTTTAGCGTCGGATTTGGCTGATGCCCCGCTGCTTCTTCTTTTGAAAGTACGGTCTTCCAAAGGAACAAAGCTCGGACAGGCTTCATTTTCGCACATTGGTTTTCTCCGTCCGCGACCGTTTTTCTTAAACAGCGTCTTCCCACAATCCGGACATACTTCCGCCGTAGGAACATCCCAGGTCATAAAACCGCATTCCTGACCTCGTTCACAGCCGTAATAGGTATAACCGTTGCGCGACTTCTTTTTCAGGATACGGCTGTCACATTTCGGACATTTTCCCGGAGTCTCCACAACCAGAGGCTTTGTGAAAGTACAGGTGGGATAGTTCGGGCAGGCCAGGAACTTGCCGAATTTGCCATTTTTAATGACCAGATTGGCACCGCAGACTTCACATTTCTCTTCCGTCACTTCATCAGGAACTTTGATGCGTTCTCCCTGCATGGCCTCTTCAGCCGATTTCAGTTCACGTTCAAACTCATCATAGAATTCCGTGAGAACTTCATGCCATTCTTTGGTCCCGTTCTCGATCTCGTCCAGATTCTCTTCCATATGAGCTGTAAATTTCAGATCTACAATATCCGAGAAACGCTCATCCATAAGATCCGTAACCACGACTCCGAGATTCGTCGGTTTCAAATACTTGCCGTCCTTTTCCACATATTCCTTGGCAGTAATATTGGAAATAATAGGAGCATAGGTGGAAGGTCTTCCAATGCCGTTTTCCTCCAGGGCACGGATCAGGGATGCTTCCGTATAACGGGAAGGCGGCTGTGTGAACTGCTGATCCGGGATCATGCGGTCCAGAAACACTTCCTGGCCTTTTGCGAGCTTGGGAAGCGGATTCTTCGGTGCATTCTCATCATCCTCTCTGGATTCTGCGGAAAGCACGGTATATCCGGGGAACTTCAGTTCCGAGTAACTGGATTTGAAAAGATGCCCGGCGGAAATGATATCCGTTGCAACATTGTCATAAGTTGCATTGGCCATCTGGGAGGCCGTAAAGCGTTCCCAGATCAGACGATAAAGCCGATACTGATCATTATTCAGATCCTTTTTTGCTTCCTCCGGTGTCAGGAAAACATCCGTAGGACGAATCGCCTCATGGGCATCCTGGGCGCCGGCTTTGGTCTTATAGGTTCTGGGACCATTATAATAATCATCCCCATACTTCTGATGAATGAAGGCCGCAGCCGCATTCAGTGCATCCTGTGAAAGGCGCAGAGAGTCAGTTCTCATATAAGTGATAAGACCGGTGGTTCCCCGACCGCTGATCGTCACACCTTCATACAGCTGCTGCGCGATGGACATGGTACGCCGCGGTGTCATACCCAGTCTGCGTGATGCTTCCTGCTGCAAAGTAGAGGTGATGAACGGAGGTGCCGGACTTCTTCTCTTTACACTCCGTTTCTGATTTTCCACCAGGAACGGCTGGCCTTTGATCTCGGAAAGGACCTGATTGACTTCCTCGTCCGAATGCAGTTCCTTCTTTTTCCCGTTGGAACCATGATATCGTGCCGTGAACGAGGTCTCCGGAGAGCCGCAGTTGAGTGCAGCATCCAGATTCCAGTATTCCTGCGGGACGAAATCATCGATCTCCTTTTCCCGTTCCACCACCATCTTGGTAGCTACTGACTGAACACGACCGGCGGAAAGGCCGCGGCGGATAGTCTTCCAGAGAAGCGGAGACACCTTATAACCTACGATGCGGTCCAAGATCCGTCGGGTCTGTTGTGCGTTTACAAGATCGATATCGATATCGCGGGGTTTTTCAATACTGTCGGTAACGACTTTCTTCGTGATCTCATTGAATGTGACCCGCTTTGCTTTCTCATCTTCCAGGTTAAGAAGTTCCTTAAGATGCCATGAAATGGCTTCGCCCTCACGGTCCGGGTCAGTTGCAAGATAAACGATATCCGCATTTTTCGACCGTTTGCGAAGATCCGAAATCACATCCGCTCTTCCCTTCACGGGAATATAATGCGGTTCGAAGTTATTCTCGATGTCCACACCGAGTTTGCTCTTCGGCAGATCTCGCAGATGGCCCATGGATGCGACTACCTTATAATCACTTCCCAGATAACGCTCTATAGTTTTTGCTTTTGCTGGTGACTCCACAATAACCAGCTTGCTACCGGCTTTTGCCATGAATGAACCTCTCTTCTGTTTATTCAATAAAACAGGCGCCACAAGATATTGGTGCCCATCAGTACTTTCAGTCACAAAATATAATTGGTAAGATTTTTGTTGTCAACTTTTTTTTGCAAAGAAGTTTCTTTTCCATATTACAATATGGAACGTGACATCTCCCACATTAATATAGATGCTGCTGATGCGGCATTCAGGGATTCCGAATCCGGATTCATGGGAATGATCACTGATTTATCGCAGAATTCCAGCATCTGTTCAGAAATGCCGTGTCCCTCGCTGCCGATGACGACAGACGCATTCTCAAGTTCGATCTTACGGATATCTTCCGACTGATCGGTAAGTGCCGCTCCATAAATCGGTCTTTCCACAACAGCAGCAAGATCCTCTGTATCTTTCACTGTGAATACACACTGACGAAACACGGCTCCCATGGTGGCACGTACCGTACGGGGATGATACAGATCCGCACAATCTCCGCAAAGGATCACTGCAGGAATCTTCATGGCATTTGCGCAGCGGATGATCGTACCCACGTTTCCCGGATCCTGAACATTTTCCAGAATCACCGCACGGGATACACCATGTTCCGGTACGGAGGGGATCCTGACGGAAAACAAAGGTCCGGGGCTGTTTTTCAGCGGAGATACATAATCGAACAGATCCGCTGGGAGAACAGTCTGCTCCGGCAGATCCTCAAACCCGTTCACCGGTTTATCCTTCCATAATACCGATGTCACTGTCTGCCCTGCTTCCAGAGCTTCCTTAAGCAGCTTTATCCCGTCACAAAGAAAGACTCCCTGCTCTCTGCGGGCGGAAGACTCCCGGGCAAGCAGTCTGAGATTTTGTATGATCGGATTTTTTCGTGAAGTAATATGTTCCATAACCTACCATCAAATTGAACGACGGAACGAAAATGACCCGTCCCGTCGAAGTTCAGCATTCTTTCTGATATTATATAATTATCATTACGTCGAATGCCTGTCAAATTATTTTTCTTTCTTTTCTGCCTGTGCATCACAATAGACACAACGGTAAATGCCGTTTTCACGATCCGTCAGACGGAACACGTGAGAAATCTCCTGCTCCACAGAAGTGATGCAGCGAGGATTGCGGCAGAAGATCACATCGATCAGTGTCTCCGGCAATGCCGGATGCAATTTCTTAACGCGCTGACCATCCTTGATGATGTTCACCGTGATCCTCGGATCGATGTAGCCGAGGATCTCGTAATTGATCTTGATCTCCTCGTTGACTTTCAGGATATCCTTCTTACCGCACTTTCCGCTGGGGGCATTTTTAATTAGCGCCACTTCACACTCGAGGCGGTCCAGTTTCATCTTGCTGTACAATTCCATCCCGCGTCCCGCTGGAATATGATCAATCACTACACCGTTTACAATGGTACCAATAATCATTTTTTCTGCACCTCCAGCAATTTCATGATCAGAGCCATACGAATAAATTTTCCGTAAAGAGTCTGTCGGAAATAAACCGCACGGGGATCACTGTCCACGGAAACAGAGATCTCATTAACACGGGGAAGCGGATGAAGGATCTTCATCGTCTTCTTCGCAGGAACAAGTTTCTGCGGTGTCAGAATATAACGGTTCTTCAGGCGGATATAATCTGCCTCGTTGAAGAATCGCTCTCTCTGAACGCGGGTCATATAAAGGATATCCAGTTCCGGGATCACCGATTCAAGATCTTCCGTTTCCTTATACTCGATATTTTTAGGCTCCAGATACTGATCCTTTACATAGTCCGGCACTTTCAGTTCGTCCGGAGAGATCAATACAAACTTCACGTTGTCATAACGGGACAATGCCGCAATCAGCGAATGGACCGTGCGTCCGAATTTGAGGTCACCGCACAAACCAACGGTGAGATTATCAAAAGTACCGCATTCCTTGTAGATCGTCAGCAGATCAGTCAGGGTCTGAGTGGGATGATTGTGTCCTCCGTCCCCGGCATTGATGACAGGAACCGAAGCTTTCATGGAAGCAACGAGGGGTGCTCCTTCCTTCGGATGCCGCATAGCGATGATATCTGCATAGTTGCTGACGATGATCGCTGTATCGGAAACGCTCTCCCCTTTTGCCGCCGAGGAGCTGTTTGCCTCCGAGAAACCGAGACAGTTTCCTCCCAGTTCATACATGGCAGCTTCAAACGACAGACGTGTGCGGGTGGATGGTTCATAGAACAGAGTAGCCAGTTTCTTTCCCTTGCAGATCTCGCTGTACTGATCCGGATGATCCATAATATCGCAAGCGGTACTGATCAGGTCATCGATTTCTTCTCTGGACAGATCCAGAATGTCAATCAAACTTCTCATTTCAGTTCTCCTATCCAGCTTTCATCGGAAGGATTCGACCGAAATCGAATCAGGGCATCCCGATCGCTTTCTTCAATGTATCCGGTTTTCACGGCAACATCGATTACTGTGTCAAAATTCGTAATACTGATATTCTTCACGTCCGCTTCTTTCAAGCGGTCCAGGCCTTTCTGCATTCCGTAGGTAAATATACTGACGATGCCCAAGACCTCCGCGCCTGCTTCTCTCAGTGCATTTACCACGTCAATGGCGCTTCCACCGGTAGAGATCAGATCTTCCACGACAACGACTTTTGCTCCTTCCGGAAGCCGGCCTTCGATCCGGTTCTGCCGACCGTGATCCTTGTTACCAGAACGAACATAACCCATCGGCATGTGAAGAAGATGTCCTGCAATCGCAGCATGGGCGATTCCGGCTGTACTCGTACCCATCAGCACTTCACAGTCCGGGTACTCACTCTTAACAGTATCTGCGATGGCCTGTTCGACCACATCTCTGACTTCGGGGGCTGTCAGGATCAGACGGTTATCGCAGTAGATGGGGCTTTTAATGCCACTGGCCCAGGTAAACGGATCTTTGGGGCGAAGAAAGACCGCGCCAATGGAAAGAAGACCCTCCGCTACTTTTTCCGAAACACTCATTTACATTACCTCCATATCACGATTTCTATATTAAGTATTCAAAAATTCCGCACAGCAGCGGTTATAGGCCGCCACAGGATCTTCTGCCTGGGTCACCGGCCGTCCCACTACGATATAATCCGACCCAAGCTCTCTGGCCTTTGCCGGAGTCGTCACACGAACCTGATCCCCTTTTTCACCGTCCGCGAAACGAACGCCAGGGGTCACCGTGATAAATTCCTTTCCGCAGTGTTCTTTCACAAATCCCGCTTCCAGAGGAGAACACACTACGCCGTCCAGTCCTGCAGTCTTTGCGTTCGCCGCGTAATGACGAACAACATCCTTCAACGGTTCCCGAATCAGGAGGTCACGACTCATGATTTCCTCGCTGGTACTGGTAAGCTGCGTTACTGCGATAAGCAGCGGACGGGTTCCATCCTCTCTTGTCAGGCCCTTCAGTGCCGCTTCCATCATGGGAACAGTTCCCGCTGCGTGGACGTTGCACATGTCAACATTCAGAGAAGACAGCACTTTCATGGATTTCATGACGGTATTCGGGATATCATGCAGTTTGAGATCCAGAAAAACCGGGTGGCCTCTCTCCTTGAGTTTGCGAACCATCTGCGGTCCTTCCGCATAATAAAGCTCCATACCGATCTTGACGTACGGTTTCTTCCCTGTGAACTGATCAAGAAATTCAAGACAGGTTCTGCCGTCTGAAAAATCACATGCGATTATTACATCTTTAGCCATGATGGGCCTCCCCAATAATAGATTGTAGTTCCGTAATTCCATACCGTTGCATCGTCTGCGGAAGATCATTCACGATATCCCGGCAGGCATACGGCGAAACCAGATTGGCCGCGCCGATCTCCACCGCACTTGCTCCGGCAAGCATCATTTCCAGAACATCTTCCGCTCCGCTGATCCCGCCAACACCGATGACAGGAATCTGAACGGCTTCATAAACCTGATACACCATGCGTACAGCAATGGGAAAAACTCCTTTACCGGAGTATCCACCGGTCTTATTTGCGAGCAGCGGACTTCTGTTATTCAGATCGATGCGCATGCCCATCAGAGTATTGATCAGCGTCAGCCCGTCTGCACCGGCATCTTCACAGGCTTTTGCCATGAGTGTGATGTCTGTAATATTAGGAGTCAGTTTGATGAACACCGGTTTTTTCGTCACCTTTTTTACTGACTTCACAACTTCCGCCGCACTCTCGGGATCGGTACCGAAGGACATACCTCCATGTTTCACGTTTGGGCAGCTGATATTGATCTCCAACAGGGAGATATCAGGGACCTGATCCAGTTTTTCACAACACTCCACATATTCCTCAACGGAAAAACCGCTGACATTGGCAATAATGGGTTTCTTAAAGCACTTACGGAGTTTTGGTATTTCCTCACCGATAACCTGATCCACACCGGGATTCTGTAGTCCGATGGCATTGAGCATGCCCGCCGGGCATTCCGCAATCCGCGGCTGAGGATTACCATAACGCGCCTGACTTGTCAGTCCCTTGATCACGATAGCTCCCAGCATGTTGATATCGTAAAAATCGGCAAACTCGTAACCGAAGGCAAAAGTCCCGCTGGCAGGGATCACCGGGTTTTCCAGCTGGATATCTCCCAGTCTGACACTCGTATTTACCATACCAGTTCCTCCAATCCGAATACCGGCCCGTCTTTGCAGACCCGTTTCGTTCCCTTTGCCGTCGTAATGGAACAACCCATGCATGCGCCAAAACCGCATCCCATGCGTGCCTCTAAGGAAAACTGTCCGCCTACAGCAATCTTTTCACTTACCGCCCGCATCATGGGGACCGGACCGCAGCAATACACGAAACTGTATCGGTCCACATCCTCAAGGGCGTCCGTCACCAGTCCTTTGATTCCAAGGGATCCGTCTTCTGTTGTAATGATCACACGACACCCCATGGAACGCAGTTCATTTTCCATCAGCACATTATCGGCTGAGGCAAATCCCATGATGACAGTAGGAATGACATCCTGTTCTGTCAGATATTTCGCAAGACAGTAAATGGGTGAAACTCCGCTTCCGCCTGCGATCAGCAGCGGGTGCTCTCCGGCAAGATTCACATCAAAACCGTTGCCAAGTCCGGTAAGCACATCGAGAGTATCTCCCTTCTTCAGCCCGGTCATGGCATCCGTTCCGTGACCGGCGTTCTTATACATAATGCAAAATGAATCCTCATTCCAAGACATCACGGAAAAGGGACGTCGCAGGAAGAATCCCGGTAAAGCCACATTAACGAACTGGCCCGGATTGGAGAATCCGGCTGTATCGCCAGCCAGTGTAAGGACATGTGTATCCGGCGAGACCTTATGATTGTCGATGACTTTGTAAATATCCTGTACCATTCTTAATCTTCCCTGTATTATTCATCTTCCCAAACGAGATTGCCGCCGGAAAATGTCAGCTTACAGCGCCCAAAGACCTTGCGTCCTGCAAACGGTGTGCTGCGCCCTTTGGTCATGAATTCCTGCGGATCCACCACATATTCCTGATTCAGATCAAATACCGTAAAGTCAGCGGGCTTCCCTGCTGCAAAGGTCTTATCGATTCCAAATCGTTTCTGAGGATTGACGGTAAGCGGATCCAGGATCTCATCCAGCCGGAAAAGACCGGTCTTTACCAGTTCCGTGTAAAGCACCGGAAACGCAGTCTCCAGCCCCACGACACCCATGGCACTTTTCTCCAGGCCTCTTGATTTTTCCTCCGCGGAATGAGGTGCATGATCGGTGGCGATCATTTCGATGGTACCGTCTTTCAGACCATCACGAAGTGCCTGGCGGTCTTCTGCTGAGCGGATGGGAGGATTCATTTTGAATCTGCCATCCTCCTGGAGATCATCTTCTGTCAGAACAAGATAATGAGGAGCCGTCTCACAGGAAATGTTAAGTCCCTCCGCCTTTGCTCTGCGGATCAGTTCCACACTCTCCTTTGTGGAGATATGACACACGTGATAACCGCACCCGGTCTGCCGGACCAGTTCAATATCTCTTTCGATCTGCTTCCATTCGCTCTCGGAACAGATTCCGCGGTGTCCATGTTCCCTGGCATATCTTCCGTCATGGATATATCCGCCGTGAAGAAGCGTATTATCTTCACAATGTGCGACGATCAGTTTATTCAGTTCGCGGGCTTTGGCCATTGCCTGCTTCATCATTCCGTCACTCTGTACGCCATGGCCATCATCGGAAAAAGCAACCACTCCCGATGCCATGCCATCCAGATCAGCCAGCTGCTCCCCCTTTTCATCCACAGTAATGCTCCCGTAAGGAAGAACCTGGATACAGGCATCTCTGCGAATAATCTCCCACTGTTCCTCAAGATGTTCCCTGCTGTCCGGAACGGGATTCAGATTCGGCATGGTGCAAACCGTTGTGTACCCGCCTCTGGCACCGGATCTGGAGCCGGTAAGGATTGTCTCTTTATAAGAAAAACCCGGTTCACGAAAATGTACATGCACATCAGTGAAACCGGGAAACAAAAAACAATCATCCAGAGAAATAACTCTGGCATCCATGTGATCTTCTATATTGGCGGAAAGAGAAACAACAACTCCATCCTCAATCAAAACATTTGACTTCTTATGAAATTCGGAATCCGGCAGATATACACCGGCAACGATATATTTCATATGCAGTTACCTTTCTACGCGTTTGATCAGTTCTGTTCTTATTATACTATATTATACTCAAATATAGTATAAATGGAATTCGACAATGTTCCCAAGCTTTCAGGGAAAACAAATCCCATTATTTGTCGCTTTAGACTATCTCCATCCACGACATAATGTAACATATAAATACAATTACCGCAAAATATTGTGGAAACGAAGAAAACTCTCATTTCACGGTCTCTTGTTACCTGTTTGCCACTTTAATTTGGTGAATTATTGAATTATCCTACAATGATTCCGCCATTATTTGTCTATAATCCACCTTGACCCAGTCCTTATGCGGTGATATCATATCATACAATCAACTGAATATTGCAATTAAAAGATAGAGGCGCAATTGTCATCAGTAATATGATTGGAAAGCTTTCGCACAGCGTTGATCATATGAAAGGGGCCGTTGCCGAAGCGAAGGATTGCGAGTCTTTTGCTGGGCAGCCGGATAAGATCCGGCTGACTGTCGCATTGGCGGAGTGCTATAATTAATTGATAATTCTGTTTTCATGAATTGTTATGACTTGCCGATGCACCTGCATCGGTTTTTTCATATCTGTAAATTGCAGTAGTTGAAAATCATTATTTGGAGGAACAACACCATGACATCCAATTCCATTTTCCGCGGCGTAGCAACCGCACTGGTCACACCCACCACCGCTGACGGAGTCGATTACGAGGCTCTCGGACGCCTTATCGACTGGCAGATCGAAGAAGGAATCAATGCTCTTGTCATTGCCGGAACCACAGGAGAAGGCTCCACTCTGACCGTAGAGGAGCATAAAGAAGTGATCCGCTATTCCGTACAGCGTGTCAATCATCGCATTCCCGTGATCGGCGGAACCGGTTCCAATGATACTGCCACTGCAATCGAACTGACAAAAAGCGCCTGCGAAGACGGCGTCGATGCCTGCCTCGTTGTGACACCCTACTACAACAAAGCGACCCAGAACGGTCTGATCGCCATGTATAAGGCCATCGCAGATGCATCCACGAAGCCTATTATCATGTATAACGTTCCATCCCGTACCGGTGTGAACATTGAACCGTCCACCTATGCCGCACTGGCAGGCTATCCGAATATTGCCGCCATCAAGGAAGCAAACGGCAACATCTCCAAGATCGTGGAGGCAGCTGGTGCCATCGGAGATCAGCTGGATATGTATTCCGGTAATGACGATCAGGTTGTTCCCATCCTGTCCATGGGCGGCAGCGGCGTTATCTCTGTTGTCTCTAACGTAGCTCCCCGCCGTACCGTTGAAATGTGCGACCGCTATTTCGCCGGAGACGTTGCCGGAGCCGCCGAGATCCAGTGTGAACTGCTTCCTCTAATCCGTGCGCTGTTCTGCGAAGTCAATCCGATCCCGGTCAAGGCTGCCATGGCAGCAATGGGATATTGCGAGAACTATCTGCGCATGCCTCTGTGCCCCATGTCCGAAGCAAATGAGAGTGCAATGCTTCAGATCATGCGTGACATGGGAATTCTCCAGTGATATTATCTTAAAAAGAATCATCTTTACAGTCCATGCCGGGATTATATGATTCCGGCATGGACTGTTCATAACGTACCTATTCATTAAAAGAGGAGAATAAATTATGAGACTGATCGTGACCGCCTGCACCGGGCATATGGGTGCCATCGTATGTAATCTGATCGAACAGGGTTTCGAAAACCATACTCTGGCTGCAAAGACCAGCCGTCATTGCGAAGAAAACGGTGTAGACCGCTGCTACCGGAACGTAAACGATTTTGACGGAGAAGCTGACTGCGTTGTGGATTTTTCCCATCACGAAGCAATCGGCGAGATCCTCGATTACTGTGTCCGCCGCAATCTTCCGATTGTGATCGGAACTACCGGCTTTACTGAGGAAGAGATGGCTCTGATCCATTCTGCTTCCGAAAAGATCCCCGTGTTCCAGTCCGCCAACATGTCGGTGGGTATCGCACTTCTTCGCAAGCTTGCCAAGCAGACTGCTTCCATGTTCCCCGATGCCGATATCGAGATCGTGGAAAAACATCATAACCGCAAGCTGGATGCTCCCAGCGGCACTGCCCTTCTCCTTGCACAGAGTATTGCGGAAGTACGCGAGAATGCCGTTTTTAACGAAGGAAGAAGCGGACATGCCAAACGCACCCCGGAGGAGATCGGGATCCATGCGATCCGCATCGGAAACGAAGTTGGAACACATGAGATACTCATCAGCAACGGAAACGAGACTATCACGCTGAAGCACGAAGCTGAAAACCGGGCCTTGTTTGCACAGGGAGCACTGAAAGCTGCTTCTTTCATGGAAGGTAAAGCGCCCGGCTTCTACAACATGGATAACATGGTTTAAAGGAGAACGGAACATGAACGCTCAGGAGATCATAAACAATATTGCAACATCGGAAAAGAAAACCCCTGTCAAATGCTATATCAAAGAAAAAGAAGCCATTGATTACGGCACTTCCAAAGTATTCGGCACTGAGGACAAGATCGTCTTCGGCGAATGGAATGAACTGAAACCCATCCTGGAAGCCAACGCTGACAAGATCGGGGACATCGTGATCGAAAACAACTGCCGCAACAGTGCGATTCCCATGCTGGATCTGAAAAATATCAACGCCCGCATCGAGCCTGGTGCCATCATCCGCGATAACGTAGAGATCGGAAACAATGCCGTTATCATGATGGGTGCCGTGATCAACATCGGTGCAGTCGTTGGCGAAGGCACCATGATCGACATGGGAGCACTTCTCGGCGGACGTGCCATCGTGAAAAACCACTGCCACATCGGAGCCAATGCTGTTCTCGCCGGAGTGGTTGAACCCGCATCCGCAACTCCGGTCATTGTGGAAGATGATGTAATGGTCGGTGCCAACGCTGTCATCATCGAAGGGGTTCACGTCGGCAAGAATGCAGTGATCGCCGCCGGTGCAGTCGTACTGGAAGACGTTCCCGACAACGCAGTCGTCGCCGGATGCCCTGCCAAGATCATCAAGATGAAAGACGAAAAGACCACGCAGAAGACCGCACTCATCGACGCATTGCGCACCCTGTAATCAACATCAACAACAAAGGAGCCTTTTCACCGTGAGCATACGTGTAACGAAATTCGGCGGCACTTCCCTGGCGTCCGCAGAACAATTCCGCAAAGTGAAAGAGATCATTATGAGCCAGCCGGATCGCCGCTATGTCGTGGCGTCCGCGCCAGGCAAACGCTTTTCTGACGATATCAAGGTCACCGATCTTTTAAACGAAAGCTATCGTCTGGCTGCAGCATCGGATGATTTTCATCCTGTTCTTCAGAAGATCCATGATCGGTTTTCCGATATCCTGACAGAACTGTCGATTTCCGGCTTCCCTCTGGATGAGGAGATTGAGATCATAGCGGAACACCTGGGTACATCTCCCAATGCCGATTATCTTGCCAGCCGCGGAGAATACCTGAACTCCAAGATTCTGGCATCTTTTCTGGGATATGCATTTGTGGATCCTGCCGGTCTGATTCTGTTTGATGACAACGGAAATCTGGACAGTACTGCTACCCGCATGAAACTCGGAGAACGACTGGGCGAAGTGGAACGGGCCGTTGTTGCCGGTTTTTATGGTTCCTACTATGACGGAACGGTAAAGACATTCTCCCGTGGAGGATCCGACATCACCGGATCTCTTGTCGCGCAAAGCGTCAAGGCCGACATCTATGAAAACTGGACGGATGTTTCCGGTATGCTGGCTGCCGATCCCCGGATTGTTGATAACCCGGTGCCCATCGATTACATCAGTTATCAGGAACTGAGAGAACTGTCCTACATGGGAGCTTCGGTTCTTCATGAAGATGCGGTCTTCCCTGTTCGTGAATCCGGTATCCCAATCAATATCCGAAACACCAACCGTCCGGATGATCCCGGCACCATGATCATGGCTAAACTGAAACCGGAAATGTCCCGCAATACCGTTACCGGAATCGCAGGAAAGAAAGGATTCAGTATTATTCAGATCGAAAAAGCTCTGATGAACAATGAGGTCGGTTACGTTGCCAAGCTTCTCGGGATCCTGGCAAAATACGAGATCTCCTTTGACCATGTTCCAACCGGAATCGACACCGTATCCGTTGTGGTGGATACTGATACTCTCCAGCCGGTGAAACGTGAAGTCGTTCACGAGATCTTTACCGAATTGGAGCCGGACACTCTGTTTGTGGAAAACGGCATCTCTCTCATTGCTGTTGTCGGCCTGGGCATGATACGCACTAAGGGCGTCGCGGCCAGAACGCTGAAAGCGATCTCCGATGCCGATATCAACATCCGCATGCTGGATCAGGGATCCAGTGAGCTGAACATCATCCTCGGCGTCAACGATGATGACTATGAGAATGCCATTCGAAGCATATACAAGGAGCTCTGGTCCTGAACAATTAACAACAAAAAAGGTCCTCAGATCACAATGATCTGAGGATCTGTTTTTATAATGCTTCGATATATTTTTCCCCTTTGCGATGGATCCAGATATATAGTCCGATGATCATCACAACCAGCAGTCCGGCTAACACGTAAAGATAATGGATAACATCCGTGCTTTCAGGAAGATGTCGGAAAACGATGGATGCCACAAGAACGGTTGCCCAGCTGATCAGAACCGAGAGACGTGTGGAAGTATTGCGTCGTACCGCATTGCTTTCACTGACCCAGTCCAGTTTGGGAAACAGAATATTCAGCATCATCCCTAGTTCTGACGAGAACACCGCAAACAGGAACGGGACCAGAACAACGAGAACACTGTGTACTGCAACTCCCTTAACCAGAATAGCCAGCACGACAGAACACATCAGCTGAGGGATCACAGTGAGGATCAGATGCAGCAGAATCTTACTGTTTATAAGAGCTCCCTCCGAGACCGGAAGTGAACGCATCAGCCAGAGATTTTTTCCCTCCACAGAGATGGAAGACGCCGAGATCGTATTGATACCGATCATAATACACGCAACGATGATTCCGGTCACAACAGGGATCTTGTTGTCAAACATCTGAAGCTGGAGGATGCTGTTCTGAAGTTTGTCATAGTTCCAAATCATCAAAACAAACGTTAACAGAAGAAGGATTGAACCGATGCTGCTGTTCATGAAATAAGAACTGTTGCTCATATACCGCCGAAATTCTTTCTTCAGCAGCGCCGAATTCAGCGAGGAAGCCCGAAGGCTCTTCTCCTGGTACGTTCTTGTCCTCCCCTGGTTTTTCATGCTGGACAGGCTCCGGAAGCTTTTTCCGAGGAGCAGGTAAACAAATGCTGCGAGAACAACCAGAATCAGGAGCAGGATTCCGAACGGAGCTATGGACCCCAAGGCCGCCTTCCCCATACATACAAATGGATAGGTCGCGATCAGCATCCCGATGTTCCCTTTGGCCGCTCCGTTCTGAAGAACCTGCATATAGCTGGATGCCTGGATACAGATATTCAGAAAATAGACGACAAACACAAAGGAAACGATAAAGTTGATGATATTGCGGATCCGTTTCGGGAGTCTGGAATTCAGCAGCGCAAGGACCCAGCCAAGTGCACAGCTGATCACCAGTGCAAGGACAGGAAAAATGATCAGTGTCAAAAGATCCAGCAGTATCGGAAGTGCGCCGGGATGATAGATTTTCCAGTACACAAGATAAAACGGAAGAATCGACACGGCTTCAAACACAAAACAGATCACATAGCTGCTGAAAAGCCGCATGCCGAGGATCATTCCGGACGGGATGGGCATAGACAGCAACAGCTCATTATCTTTCGCCTGATAAACCGTGGAATGCACCGTAAAAACACTGCTCAGCACACCGAGTACCGTAGCCAGAATCCCCACGACGGCAAAATAACACCATCCGTATTCCGTGGGTACAAACAGTTCACAGGTTACATCTGCAATGTTATACAGAAGCCTTCCGAGGATGTAAAGAACAAATACAAGCGCAGCAACACTGATCACAGTACCTATGTAGGTACGTTGTCTCTGATTGCGGCCGTGCCGGAACATGACATCAAATACTTCCAGCATCTGCTTGCGGAATAAAGCTTTTACCATCTTACTGCTCCTCCAGCTCAAGGAACACGCTCTCCAGAGACGAGTCGCCCTTGACCTCATCCATGGTGCCGTTACGGATCAGTTTACCGTTTTTGATAATAGCTACCTGGTCGCACAGTTTTTCCGCAACATCAAGTACATGAGTGGAAAAGAAGATGGAACCGCCCTGATTGCAGTGCTCCCGCATCAGCTGTTTCAGCTGGTAGGATGCAGTAGGATCCAGGCCCACGAACGGTTCATCCATGATGATCAGTTTCGGATCATGGATCAGAGCGGAAATGATCACCAGTTTTTGTTTCATTCCGTGAGAATAGGCCCCCACCGACTGATTCAGATCTTTGGTCAGCTCCAGCTGATCGGCAATTCGGTGGATCCGTTCCTGGCGAACGGAACTGTCCACTCCGTAAATATCTGCTATGAAATTGAGATACTGGATACCGGTCATGAACTCATAGATATCCGGGTTGTCCGGAATATAGGAAATAATCTTTTTGCATTCCATGGGATCTTCCCGAACGGATCGACCATGGACCTGGATATCTCCTTTTTCAAAAGGCAGGATTCCGCAGATGCACTTGATTGTCGTGGTCTTACCGGCACCGTTGTGCCCGATGAACCCGCAGATCTCTCCCGGTCTGATGTCCAGCGAAAGATCATCTACTGCCTTTACATTTCCATAACTCTTTGTAAGATTCCTGATATTTAACATGAACAAACCTCCTGTGAAGCTTACAAATAACGATTTATAAATACCCCATGGATCTGAGCAGCCAGATCCACATTGTAAGGGAAAATGAACTTAGTACGGTAGCCAGGATCACACTGTTGGAAGTAAGCACTCCCTCATGCCCCATGTTTCTGGCCATGATATAGGAACTGACGGTCGTTGGCGAACCGAGCATGATCAGTATCGCCACCAGCTGTGCGCCTCGGAACCCCATCCACACAGCCAACGGAAGAAACAGGATACAGCATCCGAACAATTTGATGAAGACTGCAATCGTGGAATTCTTCATTGCACCGCCGACTTTATTCAGTTCCACGCTTGCTCCCATCGCAAGCAGACCAAGTGGTGTGGATACCCCGCCGATATCCTGCAGTGTCTTATCCAGAATCCCCGGAAAATGCAGGCCGGAAAGCGACCAAAGAAGTCCGAAGACAATGCCGAGGATAATGGGGTTTTTCAGAATGCTCATCAGCGTCTTCTGATACAGCTTATCGCGATCGACCGTTTCCCGGTCGGCGGAGGTCAGCGTCAGGACAACCACGGCAATAATGTTGTACAGCGGAACACTTCCAATGATCATCATTGGTGCCATGGAGGCATCACCGTACATGTTTTGCATATACGCGATACCGAGGATCGCGGCACTGCTCCGATAGGCAGCCTGCACAAATTCGCCTCTCTCCGGTAATGAATGGATGCCGGAAGAGATTAACCAGACCAGAAGAATCGTTACCGCCGTCACGACAAAACAGAACAGCACAAACCGGCCGTCCCACGCATCCAGGAAATCTGTGGTCCCCAGCTGATGAAACAACAACACTGGCAGCGTGATGCTGAACACGAATTTATTCAGTTTAGACGCAAAAACATCATCAATGATATTAAGCATATGAAGAACGAAGCCCAGTACCATCATAAAGAATACGGGCATCGTCGTGTTCAGACTGAAAACAAGATTACTCAATTTATCTCTCCATCATTTATTACAGCGACTATCTTAACACATTCCGTAGGAGAAACCATGATAAACATGTGAACATTTGCGAAAAAAATGAGCCGGGATGAACCCGGCTCATTAAAACCATATAAATGTTTTTATTTCATGAAGTTGATCATGATCTGAGCAACTTCTGCTCTGGTAGCGGTTGCGGTAGGAGCAAGCATGTTGTTGCCGCGGCCCGCGATGAGACCGGCGCCAACAGCATAGGACATGCCGTCTTTTGCCCATGCACTGACCTTGGAAGCATCACTGTACTTGGACAGATCGCCGGTGGGCTTTCCATCCTTGCATGCACAGAGGATCACTGCCAGCTGTTCACGGGTTACCGGAGCGTTGGGACGGAAGGTTCCATCCTCAAAACCAACGGCGATATTGTCGGCGTTTGCCCACAGCACTGCATCATGATACCAGTCACCCTTCTTTACATCGCTGAACGGATTCTTGGCATCCACAGAAGGTTTGCCTGCAGAAGCATAGAGAATCTGTGCGACCATGCCACGGGTTACGGTGGCGTTGGGCTCAAACTTGGTGGAAGAAACACCAGCCATGATGCCCTTGTCATAAGCTGCTTTGACGGCATCAGCATACCATGCGGATTTCAAAACGTCGGTAAAGGGCTCTACGTAAGCAGCTGCGCCGCTTCCGTGAGACTGGTTTGCCAGATAATCATCAGGCAGAGCTCTCAGCCATGCGATGCCGATCTCAGAGAAATGAGCAGTCAGAATGGTGAGAACATTTGCAAGCAGAGTAACTACTTCTGCCGGAGCGGTAGTAATCAGGCTGACCAGAAGCGGAGCAGTATTGGAAAGCATTGCACGAATCTGTGCGAAATTGTAATTTGCAACACCAGCTTCTCTCAGGCTGTCAAACAGGAGGTTGGCAACAACATCAACCAGAGGCTCTTCCCCTGCCAGACCTGCGGATACGATGACCGTAGCAGCCGTGGGAAGCTTGTTGATGAAGATCTGGATTGCATCCAGGAACTGAGAGTTCTCATTACCCAGCAGGGTTCCCATGAGTTCCATCAGATCGTCCTGATACTTATAGAAGGTCTGTCTGTCAGGAATAACCTTGCCAAGAGCCTCTTCCAGCATTGCGTAATACTCAACCTGAGTGATCTTGTTGTCGCCTGCTACCTGCATCTTGGAAAGATCAAAGGAAAGGTACTGGAACAGATCATGGAGATACGGCTGTCCAAGAGGAACCTTATTCAGTTCGACGAGCATTGCATCTCTCAGAGCGGGATAATTGGAATCAGTGTGTGCCTGCGGCACAAACAGATCCTCACCGTAACGATCAAATCCCCAGGCTTTCAGAGGAACATGAGGTACGAGATCGTTGGGATTGATGATGTTGTGGATGTTATTGTATTTTGCATCTCTGCAGTTGGGATCGACAACGCCTTCCGGAGTCTCATAAGTATAAATATACATATTCTCGCGAGGAAGTTTGACGTTGCCAATTTTTGCGCCGTCATCAATAGCTGCGGCTGCAATATTGGTTGCGATGGCGGAACGGCTGTAGCCGATCATCCACAGCTTGATGGTACCGGTGATACCCTGATCCTTGATGTAGGTCTTAACAAAGTCAAGAATCTGATCGGCAGCAAGCTGGAAACCTTCCCAGTTGCCGTCCAAGCCGGCTCTCACATCGCCGGCCCACTCTTTGAAGTAGTTGTGTCCGCGGGCACCGATAGCAACGAGCGTAGTTCCGTCAGCAAGTTTTTTGCTGGCTCCGCCAACTGCCATGGAATCGAAGGTGGTTGCGCTCTTGAAGAAATCATTGCACTGATATCCGGAGAATCCGCATTTCTCAAGGAATTCTCTCTGGTTATCGCTCTGATTCTCATGAGCAACACCCTGCTTGCCAAAGGAAGCCTGTGTGAAGTTCATGGAGATGACGGACAGTTCTTTAGTCACATCATAACCATTGCCACTGAAATAGTCATCACTGTAAGTGAATGTACCAGTCTGGTTCGGAATACCCATGATACCCATGGACGGGCAGTAGGTATACGTACCAGTGATCACGTTGCCGCTGTCAGCTGCAAATGCTGCAGGAGCCAGAGAGACAACGAGAGCTAAGCATAACAGAATGCTTAACAGTTTCTTGTTTCTCATAGTCATACCTCTCCATCCGGTTTTTCAACCGATTTTATGTGTTAAAGTTATTATAAAAAACACAGAATAAAAATTCAAGTACACAAACGGATAATTATCCCAAAACGAGAGCATTCATGCATGAAAACGCGCCGGCTTGCCATCGAAGCCGGCGCAATATTAAATCTCAGTTCAGTTTTTGCTCATGGCAACAGTTCCGGTCCTCTGCACTTCAACGATGCCGAAAGGACGAACCAGATTGATGAAATTCTCCACCACTTCCGGTGAATCATGGATCTCGATCAGAAGATGCTTGTTGGAAACATGCATGATCTTCGCTCCCATGACACTGCAGATCTCGATCAGCGACGAACGGTTCGTCGCATTATAGGAGACTTTGATCAGCATCATTTCCATCTCAATGCATTTCGCCTCATCAAGACGACGGACCTTGATCACGTCCACTTTCTTGTTCAGCTGCTTTTCGATCTGATCAATGGTGCGGGTATCTCCGGTGGACACGATGGTCATACTGGAAATATCACGGCGTTCCGTTTCACCCACTGCCAGACTGTCAATATTGAAACCTCTGCGTGCGAACAATCCGGAGATCTGACTTAAGACACCATCCTTGTTTTCCACTAAAACAGAAAAAATACCTCTCATATGTCAGCACCTCCGTTCTTATTTCGTAATATCCTGGCTGTCGATGTTGCATACCATGATTGCAGAACCTTCACAGGCAAGGAACTCATCAATAATTCCAGGCATGGATTCATTATCGCTTGCCTCAAAGTACTTCATGTCATATGCCTCGGCGATCTTGTCATAATAGGGATAATCATGCAGGCGAACTCCGGAGTAGCGGTCCTGATAGTTATAGTGCTGATACTCCCGAACAAGCCCGAGAAAACGGTTTTTCATCACCAGGATTTTCAACGGGATGTTGTTCACTGCCAGTGTTCCCAGTTCATACATGGACATCTGGAACGAGCCGTCTCCGCATACCGCGACGACCTGTTTGTCCGGTTCACAGAACTTGGCTCCCATTGCTGCGGGAATGGAGTAACCCATGCATCCCATACCGCCTGTGGTCATATAACGGCCATGTTTCATGACATAGTTATCTGCTGACCAGAGCTGATTCTGTCCCACATCGGCGACATAGATCGCGTCATCGTCCATTTTATTGGACAGGGTCTGAACAAGAGTCATGGGATTGACCAGTTCATCACTCCATACACGATGATCCACTGTAGACTTTTTAAAAGACTCCAGTTCCCGGATCCACTGTGCGGTATCCACATGAATATCGGAATCGATAAGGGTACGGAAAATGTTATTCACATCCCCCACCAGCGGAATGGTCGGTCCTAGGACTTTTCCGATCTCAGCCGTATCGATGTCGATATGGATAACTGTCAGTTTCTTTTCCAGATTTTTTGGTCTCGGAATGGCGCGGTCAGCAACACGTGCTCCAACGATGATCAGAAGATCGCAGTTGGCAACAGCATTATTGGCATAAGGCTTACCATTGTTTCCAAGCATTCCGTAATACATGGGGTGTGCCTTGGCCATAACTCCAATGCCCATCATGGTGTGGACCAACGGGATCTGGTACTTTTCACAGAATTCCCGAACCGTATTTTCCCCATTTCCGAGGATAACTCCACCGCCGGCACAGATCAGTGGGCGTTCCGCATTGTTGATGGCAGCGATAACCTTTGCCATCTGCTGGGGATTCCCCTTTGTGTTGGGCTTATAACCGCGAATATCCACGGAATCAGGATACTTAAATTCCTTGGAAAGCTCCTTCATCTGGACATCTACCGGGATATCGATGAGGACCGGTCCTTTACGTCCTGTATTGGCAATAAAGAAAGCTTCTTTGAAGATTCTCGGAATGTCGTCTACATTCTTGACCAGATAACTGTATTTCACAAAGGACTGTGTGGCTCCGCGCATGTCTGCTTCCTGGAACACATCACGGCCTAACAGTTCACTGTTGACCTGTCCGGTAATCACGATGACAGGGATACTGTCAGCATAGGCAGTTGCCAGCGATGTGATAATATTCGTAGCACCAGGGCCGGAAGACGTGCAGCATACCGCAGGCTTTCTGGAGATACGTGCATATCCGCTGGCTGCATGACCGGCAGCCTGTTCCTGCCGGGTCAGTACATGTTTGATGCTGGAATCGTACATCGCGTCATAGAACGGAGCGATTGCGACACCGGGATAACCGAATATAATATCGATCCCTTCCGCTTCCAGACATTTGATCATGGCCTGTGCACCATTCATGTTCAAATCACCCACTTATCAAAACTCGTTCAAATTTAATTGCGTGTTTTATATACTACCATAATTTAAAACGTTGTGGAATACCCATTCCTTTGATCATACACAATGATTTTTTCTATAAAACCGGACTGTTTTACCGTTTATTTCACTAAGTACGTTTATTGGAGCAAATAAAAACGATCTCTCGGCAGTTCTGCTGAGAGATCGTTTAATACGATGGGATAATTACTTTGCTTTTCTGGTTTTATCCGCATACGGAATAAAGATGTCCACCAGCGCAAATACCAGAAGCACCCAGACATACCATACATAAGGAACGAAATCCATACTGGAAACACCAGCTCCATCAATAGTGGCATTAGTAAGTGCAGCGGCACTGAGAAGCTGAGCGCCATAGGGAATCACGCCCTGGAAAACACAGGAAAAGATATCCAGAAGAGATGCTGATTTTCTGGGATCAACATCAAATTCAGAGCTGATATCCTTAGCGACTTTTCCGGTCACGACAATAGCAATGGTATTATTTGCGGTAGCAAGATCCGTAAGGGATACCAGCGCAGCAATACCGAGTTCTGCGGATTTTTGTCCCTTCATCATCTTCTTAAGCTTTTGAATGATCCAGGCAAGTCCTCCATTGGCAGTGATCATCTCCGCCATGCCGGCACAGAACAGAGTCAGGAAGAACACTTCGTTCATTCCGGTAAAGCCATCCCAGATTGCCTGTGCAAATTCAAACACATTGATGCTGCCCGTGGCCATCCCGATAATACCGGAAAGGAATATGCCGCCGGAGAGAACAATAAATACATTGATCCCGCACAGTGCAAGAATCAGAACTACAAGGTACGGAACGACTTTCAGGAAATTAAAGGAAAGATCTCCCATGTCCGCAACGGCTTCAGGACGACCAAAGATCAGAAGGATCACTACAGTCACCAATGCAGCCGGAACTGCAATCAGGAAGTTCATTTTAAACTTATCCCGCATCTCACAACCCTGGCTTGTGGTGGCAGCGATGGTCGTATCAGAGATCATGGAAAGGTTGTCACCGAACATGGCACCGCCGACGCAGGCGCCAACAATAACAGGAAGCGATACGCCGCTCTTTGCCGCGACTCCCACCGCGATAGGAACAATGGCACCCACAGTTCCCATGGAAGTTCCTGTGGCGGTACCCATAAATGCGGAGATCACAAAAATACCGGCAGCGAGGAACGGAACAGGAACAACGGAAAGTCCCAGGTTAACCGTAGCATCGCGGCCGCCCATAACAGCAGAAACCTGAGAAAAAGCACCGGCCAGAAGGTAAATCATCAGCATCATGATGATATCTGTCTTTGCCGCACCGCTACTGAAAATCTTAAATCTTTCAATGAACGGTCCCTTGGTCATAAAGAAAGCAAATATCAGAGCAATAAACATTGCAGCCACTGATGGGAACTGATAGAATGCCATCTCAACGCCCTGACTCTGCAGGATCAGACCTACGCCCAGATAGATGACAATAAATACCAGGAATGGTATCAGTGCCGAACCCTTCGGTTTAATCTCAGGCAGTTTTTCTTGATTCATTTTCTTCCCTCCAAATATCAACTGCAAATGAAAGACTCATTTGCAGTGCAGTTAACTAATTAAAGATTATATCTTATTCTAACGGATTCATCAATTCTCTTTTATCAGATTTACCAGATGATTAAACCGCTCCAGATAACCCCGTTCCACCTTATCAAATCCCGGAAAGACATAATTCAGTTCCATATGGATGACCGGAAGCTCTCCTACATCTTCATGTAGCAGAAGTTTCAGATCATAAGCGAGCATCCTGTCATCAATATCCTTGACGAGCTTTTTCTCTTCAGTCGTGAGATCCGAACCTAAATACTTCTCGTAAATCATGGACAGGATCTTCTCTTCATGTTCCGCGTAAGACGGCAGTTGTTTTTTAAATGGTCTTGGAACATCCGACAAATAGCATTCGCCGGCATCGTGAAGGAGGCAGGCAAGCTGTACTCTTACAGAAAGCTCCGAAAGCTCTGCCTCACGGGAACAGTTCAGGCAATGCTGCCCTACCGAATAAAATTCGGATACATGACCGTTTCCTCTGCAGATCATAGGCAGTGCGTGGGCGATATCCCGAATTTCAATTTGAGCCGGGTCTGGATCCATGGGATAAAAACGGATACCCGTATAGGTTCTGATATAATCTGACATGTTCTACACCTGGATTTTTTCTCGGAGATCCGTTCCAGCAATCCTATTGGAACGATCAGTCCCCTCTTCGAATACCAAAACAACGATTAGCAGAACAAAATTTTACATGTTTTTTCTCTATTCTGCAATACATTGGCATTCAAAAACGATTCTTCATATTGTATACTGGGCACAGTTCATAATTAGAGATATTTCGGAGAAACCCCATGAACAATTTTGTTTTATCCGCCCATGCGGTCATGCCCATGTTTCTTATCATGGCGGTCGGTTATATGATCAAATGTACCGGTCTGATGAATCGCAGCGATGTTTTTAAAATCAATAAAGTCAGTTTCCATGTTTTCCTGCCATGCATGCTGTTCTACAGTATCTATACATCCGATATTTCCGCATCCATACGCCCTTCTTTAATGGCGTATGCGGTATTCAGTGTTATTGTTGTCTTTCTGATCTCCTGGATCTACATATCCCATACCGAGCCGGAGTTCGGTCTGCGCAGTGTTAGTATACAGGGACTGTTTCGTTCCAATTACGTGATCATGGGAATCCCTATTGCCATTGCTCTGCTTGGCAAAGAAAACATTGGAGCTGTCAGTGTCATGGTCGGGATCATAGTACCGCTCTATAACGTACTGGCAGTCTTATGCCTTGAGCATTTCAACGGAACGAAAACCTCTCTGAAAGATCATGTAATCCCTATTCTGAAAAACCCGCTGATCATCAGCTCTATCCTTGGAATCCTGTTTCTTCTTTTGAAGATACGTCTTCCCTATTCTCTGGATCATATGGTCTCCGGACTTGGTGATATCGCAGCTCCGCTGCAGCTGTTTCTTCTGGGGGTTTTCTTTGATTTCAAAGGAATGAAAAGATTCTGCCGGCAGCTTATCACAGTCAATGTCGGCAAACTGATCGTATTCCCTGCAGTATTTCTGTTTGCAGCTTATTTGCTCGGGTTCCGGAACGCCGATTTTGTTTCATTGATGGGGATCTACGCAGCACCTACCGCTATCAACTCATTTACCATGGCTCAGCAGATGGGCGGAGATGAAGAACTGGCAGGATCCATCGTAGTTTCTACCACTGCAGTAAGCATCCTGACAATGTTCATGTGGATCTATCTCTTCCGGAGCCTTGGAGCCTACTGATCTTCTGACACAATTGCATAAATAAAACTCTCGAGTGAAGTCTTATGATCACTAAGACCTCATTCGAGAGTTTCTTTGTCTTGTCCGTTTCGGGATCTGCTGAAGCAGGATCCCGGAACGGATTTAAATCATTATTCTGCGAAAAGGATGTTCTTTTCCGTTTCCTTATCAAACAGATGGATCTTGCTCATATCCAGTGCAAAGGTCGCATCGGATCCCATCTTCAGAGGTGTGCTGGGATCGACACGTGCCGTGACCTGAGCTCCTTCTACGTCAAAGTACAGGAACACTTCCGCCCCAAGCATTTCATATACATTGATCTTGGATTTGATAATGCTGTCGGGATGAGCGGCGAGGAATTCTGCATCATCCGTGATGTTCTCAGGACGAATTCCCAGAACCACGGTCTTTCCATCATAACCGCCATCGATCAGAGCCTGCTTCTTATCATCGGGAACCTTCAGATCCTGTTCGCCTATTCTCAGTGTGACATCACTTCCATTGACACCGACTTTGGCATCCATGAAGTTCATCTGAGGAGATCCGATAAAGCCAGCTACAAACAGGTTGCAGGGTTTATTGTACAGATTGTTGGGCGTATCGATCTGCTGAACGATACCGTCTTTCATCACGACGATTCTGGTTCCCAGAGTCATTGCCTCTGTCTGGTCATGAGTGACGTAGATGATGGTAGTTCCCAGTTTCTCATGCAGTTTGGAGATCTCTGTACGCATCTGGACACGGAGCTTTGCATCCAGGTTGGACAGAGGCTCGTCCATGAGGAATACTTTCGGGCTGCGTACGATGGCACGTCCCATCGCAACACGCTGCCGCTGGCCACCGGAAAGAGCTCTGGGTTTTCTGTCGAGCAGTTTTTCCAGATCAAGAATCTTGGCCGCTTCCCGCACTTTAACATCGATCTCTTCCTTAGGAACATTTCTCAGCTTCAGTGCAAAAGCCATATTATCATATACCGTCATATGGGGATACAGAGCATAACTCTGGAACACCATTGCGATATCACGGTCCTTGGGCTCCACATCGTTCATGAGTTTCCCATCAATGCGGAACTCGCCCTCAGAGATGTCTTCCAAACCGGCTATCATGCGAAGTGTTGTGGATTTGCCGCATCCAGAGGGTCCGACAAAGATGATAAATTCTTTATCTTCCACTTCCAGATTGAAATCCGTAACAGCATGATATCCGTTGGGATAGATCTTTTGTATATTTTTCAAAGATAAACTTGCCATGCTATATCTCCTTTTATTAATTCATTAATATGATCGCCTTTAACGTAATGTAGAATCAAGTTTGTATGTTTTTACATCAAGGATAAGGTCTCCATCTGAGACAAATGTTATATTGTCCGCTTTCGGATCTGTTTCCAGAGTCATTGAAAATACGGTCTCTCCGCCATTCAGGAAGAGTTCTGCACTTCCTTCATCGAGAATCATGCGTATCTGCAGCATACCATCCCATTTCGGCAGTACCGTTTCCCTTTCATTCAGCTTCATGCTCGTTTCCGGCGAGAATGGTCTGCTGACACGCAGTGATCGGCTCACCGGAGAGAAGGTTAACGCTGCGAAACGGTCTCCGTACTGAGCGAATCTCATCTCGAAATGATAAAAAGGTCGCTTGGAATCCCTGCATCGGATGATTAACTCCATATCTAGGATTCGACCGGAAACTCCGTCCAGCTTTTTCTTTTCCGAACACAGCGTTACATTCCTGTGTTCCACTGCGCAGGTCCGATACGACTCCAGTTCCCTGATGGGCATTTGCAGGAGTCTGCCTTTTTCAATATGCAGCTCACGGGGAATGCTCATCTGACCGAAATAGGAATGTACCGTTTCATGCTCACTCGCCGTTCCAGGATTCTGCATCCAGCCGATAAGGATCCGTCTGCCATCCGGGGCAAGCATCGTCTGGCCGGCATAAAAATCCATTCCATGATCCAGCGTATGAACACTGCTTTCCAGAAAACGCTTCGTATCAGGATCTGTTCTGCCAAGGAAATACAAGCCATTATTTCCGCTGTGAAACTCCGGACTTGTCTCTTCCATATCCATGGCATTCACAAGTATGACTTCCGCGTCGTCCAGCGGAAAATAATCCGGACATTCCCACATTCTTCCGAATCGATATCGGTTCTCAAGAAGAACATGTGAATACTTCCAGTGAACGCCGTCATTACTGCGGAAAACGATGATCCTGGCTCCGCTCATTTCTTCGCCGGATGCAATTACAGCATTCAGAATCCCGTCATGATCCATCCATACTTTTGGATCCCGAAAATCATAGGGATCTCCGCCGCCAGGGATATCATCCACAGATAAAACCGGGTTGCTGGTACACTTGCGATAATTACTTCCGTCGCCGATGGCGATGTTCTGAGTCTGGATACCCCGATGCTTCGGATCAGACTCATCATAGACGAATCCGGTATACATCAGAAGATGAGATCCGTCCTTCATAGTGATCGCACTGCCGGAAAAACATCCGTCTCTGTCGTAATCATCTCCCGGTGCCATAGCGGCGGGGACGTGTTCCCATTGAATGAGATCACTGCTCACAGCGTGTCCCCAGTGAACGGATCCCCATTTGGTATCGTATGGATGATACTGATAAAACAGATGATAACGATCCTGATACCAGGAAAAACCATTGGGATCGTTCAGCCATCCGACGGGCGCGGTGAAATGGAACTTCGGACGTATCTCCGCTGGCGGTACCTTTCTATGCTTCTCTTCGTATTCTCTTGCTTTCCTTAACACTTCGCTCATTGGTACCTCTCCGCTCTCTGGGGCTGCTTACTCGGTTTTTTCCATCCTGCGAAAAACAGGATCATAGAGCAGCGTACTCAAAAAGCCGGGTAATGAAAAGCCAAACAACAGAAACAGAAGGACTGTAGTTTTCGGAAAATACCACAGAATAAAGATCCAAACCAGCCAGATTGCGATCATCGCAAGAGTAGCAGGAAGATGCGCAATAGTCAGCTGAACTGCATTTCGAAATGTTCCTGTCAAAGTGTTTTCGTAACGTGCAAGCAGACCGAATACATAGATTGCAGTTACAAAGATGAAACATACTGCTACTGACAGGATAATCATCAAGACAGTCGTTGCTTTCATATCAAAGATATGAAGAACATAGAGATCCACTCCGGCGATCAATCCGATGACAAGATAAATGAGCCCGGAGATGCTTCCCTGTTTCAGGTTATCCCGAAAGGAATGGAAAAACATCTTTGTAATATAGCTCTCGTCCTCTCTGGCTTTATGAAGAAGAACATAATTCATCGCAGTGAGCGACGCTCCCGCTGTCACAACAGGAATGGAGCAAACCAGTGTCAGTATATTGATGATCACCAGGTCCACGAGCCATGACAAAAAGCGCATGATCGGATTATTCGCATCGAAGAAGCGGTCCATATTTTCTGAATATCCTTTATCCTTTTACTGCACCGGATGTTACACCGGCAACGATGTATTTCTGTAAGAACAGATACAAAATCAAGATTGGCAGCATTGCAAGCAACAGAGCAGCCATGACCAGACCGATATCGGTGGAATAAGTTCCATAGAATGCCTGAGTTGCAATTGGAATCGTATAAAGATTCTTTTCACCAAGTACAAGGCTGGGCAGCAGGTAGTCGTTCCAGAAGGCCATTGCATCGATGATTGCCACGGTTGCAATCGTCGGCTTGAGAAGCGGGAAAACTATTTTCCAGAACGTCTGCCAACGGGTACAGCCGTCGATAAGAGCTGCCTCTTCCAGTTCCAGCGGAATGTTAGTTTTGATCGCTCCGTGGAACATGAACGTTGCCATTGATACCGAGAACCCGGTATGCATCAGAATCAGGGTCAGTCTGCTGTTCAGGATCTTGAAGATTCCGCCGTATACGGATACCAGCGGTACCATGAGAACCTGGAACGGAATGACCATGGATGCGATCATCAAGGCGAACAGGATGGAGCATGCTTTCCATTTGCCGTTTCTGACGATGACAAAAGATGCCATGGCAGATACTAAAATGGTAAGGATGGTCGCACAAGTGGTAATGACAGCAGAGTTTTTAAACACATTCCAGAAATCCATTTTCTTCATGGCTTCCGGGAAGTTCTGCCATGTGAATCCATGAGCACCGACCAGCGCCAGAGGATCCATGTTAATGTCGGCCTTCACTTTAAATACATTAATCACGACCAGGATAAAAGGTGCAATAAAGAGAAGGAACAGGAGGATCAGTACGATGATAGTGATCACATGATTGATTTTTTTCTTTCTTGCGGCTTTTTCATTTGCAGTCATTATGCTGACACCTCCCCTTTCTTACCTACATAGACCTGGGTGATGCCGATAATGGCACATACGATAAACAGGATCAGTGCTTCAGCCTGACCGGTACCGTAATCCTTGTAAATGAATGCCTTGTTATAGACATGCATTGCGGCCAGTACAGAGGAGTTGAACGGCTCGCCTTTGGTCAAGGACAGGTTGACATCGTAGACCATAAAGCATCTTGTAATGCTCAAGAACAGGCATGTTACAAAAGAGCTCCTCATCAGGGGGATCGTAACATTTCGCATTGCCTGACCAGGAGTACATCCGTCGATCATTGCGGCTTCCTTGAGGCTGTCGGGAACACTCATGAAGCCTGCAACATAAATCAGCATCATGTATCCTGCGTACTGCCATACAGAGACTAGGATAAGACAGAACATTGCCCCACCTGTCGTTGACAGCAGCGATGGCACCGCACCTGCGGTGATTGCTTCACCCACTGCAACAAATGCACGGTTGAAGACGAACTTCCAAACATAACCGAGAACGATACCGCCGATCAGGTTCGGAATAAAGAAGCCTGCACGGAAGAAGTTCTGTCCCTTAACGCCGCTGGTTACCAGGTAGGCAAGCACAAAGGCGACGATATTGACAAATACCACTGCAAAGGCAGAGTAAATGAGGGTTCTTCCGATGGAGGACCAGAAATAATAATCCTTAAAGGCAGAGACATAGTTCGCCAAGCCGACGAAAGGCTTTGTCGCGGAAACACCGTCCCAGCTTGTGAAGGTGAGATACAGACCATATACAAACGGAATGATGATCACCATACAAAAGAGAATCAGTGCCGGACCGGCAAACATAAGGAACTGTCTTGCCTTATACGACATTGTGTTTCTTTCCATATTTCTCTCCTATACGTTATGAATGAGCGGTTAGCGTCTTTGTCTTCCAGTAGGTCTGGACCTGTTTTGCAAAGCCCTCGCGGTCATCCTTGCCTGCCAGATATTTCTGGAACTGTGCGCCGAGGATCGCATAATGATCGTCCGGAAGATAATTGTAGTTTCCAATCAATGCGTCGCTGTCCACATAGGACTTAACGGACGCGCCAAGAGGATCTGATACCGCCAGTGTGATATTGGAGAATGCGGGGACAAGAGCACAGTCATTCACAAGGAAGCTCTGTCCTTCCTGATTATACACGAGCCAGTTCAGGAAATCCTTCGCCTGCTGCTTCTGCTGATCAGAGGTGTTGCTGGAGGAATCGATGAAGAAATACTTCGATCCGCCGCCCACCAGTTTTCCGTTGGATCCGTCATCCGTGTTCTGCGGAACCGGCATCATGCCGAGATGTTCGGTATAATCATAGGCACTGATTACCGACCAGTCCCAGTTACCGCCAAACAGGAACGCAATTTCACCTTCAGCCAGTTTCTGTTCGGTTACTTCTCGCTCGGCTGAAATTGCACTCGCTTTGGAATAACTGTTGTTCATCAGGACATCAAACGTATCCATCAGAGAATTAAACTTCGCGTCATCGATGAGTTTCGTTGTGTCTGCACTCAATGCCCGGACAAAAGCATCGGGATCTTCCCGTTCTTCATAGACCTGTGCGAGGAAATGTGCTGCCAGAGACCAGTCTTCTTTCATCACACCGGTTGGGGATTTCATACCGCCGGCCTTGAGCGTCTCGATCAGCTCTTTGAATGAATCCAGTGTAGCATAATCAGACGGTACAAAAGGCTTTCCGGTGATTGCTTCGATGGCATCGGCATTATAGATCAGACCTCGCGCCTCAACACATACAGGGAATCCGTAAACCTTTCCGTCTACACTGATCGCATGCGTGGTATCATTGACCCATTGCTGGTCACTGAGATCCAGTGCATGGTCTTCCGCAAGTGAGTAAACATCCTTTGCATCTACCATAGACAAAGTATACGGATTATTGGACGCATACCGTGTCGCCAGGTGTGCAGAAACAGTATCGCTGGAATAGTATACCTCCACCGGCACACCGGTTTCTGCAGTATACTTTTCCGCCATCTGAAGCATCTGATCCTGAATCTCCATCTTGGAATTGAAGATCGTGATTCCGTCTCCGGAACCGCCGGATGCATCAGAGCCAGAAGAGCTTCCACATGCAACGAGGAAAACACACACTAATGAAAGAATCATGGTCAGAGCCAAAATTTGTGTGATTCTTTTTCTCACTCTTTTACCTCCATTTTTCAATTTTTGGACTTTGCGCTGAATTACTCTGCAAAAAGTAACCATATTTGTTCAAAATTTAACATGATACTTAAAAAGATTCAACATTTCAGACTGGTTTATAAGTTTTTTTCCCCATTTTCAACAATATGTAGTTGCGCATTTGTACGTAATCATGCATGGAAAAAAATAACTAAATGCATCAGTGCAGAAACTTCAATGTTTTTTATGTTTTTTAAGCCCATTTTTACTCTGAAATGACAAACCACCGCTTCGATCGAAGCGGTGGTAACACAACTAAAACAATGGCTCATTTTTTCCAGTTTTGCAGGTATTCTTTCACCTGTGAGACAGACGGCATAACACGCAGCGCACCTTTCTTTGTTGTTACAAGAGATGCCGCCGCATTGGCAAATCGAAGCATCTCACCCAGCTGTTCCTGTGTGAGGCCAGCCAGGCCATGTTCCAGTACATAGTTCAGAATGCATGCGCAGAACGTATCCCCTGCTCCTGTGGTCTCAATGGTATCCGGATTCACAAATGCTTCTTTAAATACTTTCACATCACCGTAGTAGACACTGCTTCCATCCTTTCCCATAGACAGACAGATCATTCGGATATGCGGATAGGCTTCAGAAAGAATCCGGATCCCTTCATCAAAATCCTGTTCACCGGTAAACCACTGAATCTCATTGTCGGATATTTTGAGAACATCACAGTGTTCAAGCCCCCAAGCCACCTGTGCTTTTGCCTCTTCAAGATCCTTCCATAAAGGAGGACGCAGATTCGGATCAAAAGAGCGGATACAGCCTGCTCTTTCCGCAACAGAAAGAGCATACTGTGTCGCTGAACGGGCAGGTTCATCCGTCAGAGACAGTGTCCCGAAATGAAAGATTCTGCTGTCACAAATCCTTTCCTCATCGATTTCCTCCGGCATCAGATTGATGTCCGCACCCGGTTTACGGTAAAAGGAAAAATCACGGTCGCCATCTTCCATAGTATGGACGAATGCAAGAGTAGTATGGACGTCATCATCCATTCTCAATCCAGCTGTATCGATTCCCTGTTCCGTCACTGCCTGTTTCAGCTGATGTCCGAACATGTCGTTACCGACTTTACCGATAAAGGACACTTTCTTTCCGAGGCGTGCCAGCATCGACAGCACATTGCATGGCGCTCCGCCTGGGTTCGCTTCAAACAATGGATTGCCCTGACCGGAAAGCCCGTTCTCGGTAAAATCGATCAGCAGTTCTCCCAGTGCGGTCACATCAAAGATTCTCTGTTCCATCACTTTCTTCTTCCTCCAATCCATACCACAGCAGCTCATTCAACTTGCCGTTATAGTATTCGTTCTTCTTTTTTTCTCTCCAGTTATCCACGTCTGTCATAATGGACAGCAGTTCATCCGCAACTTCTTCCATGCTGTCGGGAGAAGCCTGTCTAAGATACTGCGTCATACGGTACAGGGCCTTTTCCGAATAAAGCTGCCCGGCAACGACTTCACCGAATTCTCTCGGAAAACCGCTTCGTACAAACTGTTCTATCAGTTCGAGCTGAAACGAACTGAATTTCTTTTTATTCTGATCCAACTTCATTCACCGTTGCTCCACTATGAAAAAACAGAACATTTCAGAGTTATTCCAAAATGTCCTGCTTTCATTACTTAATCACTTAATCGTTGATGGGTTTCATGGTCGGGAACAGGATGACGTCACGAATGGAATTGCATCCTGACAGCAGCATGACGCAACGGTCAATTCCAATGCCCAGTCCCCCGATGGGAGGCATGCCGTATTCCATGGCATTGATGTAATCCTCATCCATCATACCTGCTTCCTCATCGCCCTTTTCTCTCATCTCCATCTGTTTCTGGAAACGCTCCAGCTGATCGATGGGGTCATTCAGCTCAGAAAATGCATTTCCCATCTCGCTGTGGCAGATGAACAGCTCAAAGCGCTCGGTAATTCTGGGATCCTCAGGATTCTTCTTTGCCAGAGGAGAAACGTCTACCGGATGAGAAGTGATAAAGGTCGGCTGAACCAGTTTCTCTTCCACTTTCTGATCGAAAGACTCATAAAGAGCATTTCCCCAGGTAGGTTCTTTTCCGTCCATATCGATACCGGCATTCTTAGCAGCCTGAACAGCTTCCGCATCATCGGAAATATTCATGAAATCAATACCGACATATTCCTTGACAGCTTCCGCCATCGTCATTCTCTTCCATCCGGGAGACAGATTGATCTTCTCGCCCTGCCATTCCACTTCATAAGTACCAAGGATCTCATTGGCTGCACCGGAGAGAATATCTTCGAATATATCCATCATGGTATACATATCTCCGTAAGCTTCGTAAAGCTCAACGGTTGTAAACTCCGGATTATGTTTGGTATCCATTCCTTCGTTACGGAAGATACGGCCGATCTCATAAACACGCTCGATGCCACCGACAATAAGACGCTTCAGATTCAGTTCTGTTGCGATGCGGAGGAACATATCGATATCCAGTGTATTATGATGAGTGATGAACGGACGTGCCGTTGCACCGCCGGAAATGCTGTTAAGGACTGGAGTCTCAACTTCCATATATCCTCTGTTATCAAGATACTTGCGGATGTAACTGATAAACTTGGAACGGATCTCAAAATTACGGCGGCTCTCATCGGACATGATCAGATCCACATAGCGCTGACGATATTTCAGTTCAATGTTCGTCATCCCATGGAACTTTTCCGGAAGCGGACGAAGAGATTTGCTCAGAAGAACAACATTAGCGACGTGAACCGTGATCTCTTCCGTTTTGGTTTTAAAAACATAACCCTCTACACCGATGATATCGCCGATATCATATTTGCGGAAATCTTTAAACTCCTGTTCCGAAACTGCATCGGAGCGAATGTAAAGCTGAATCTGTCCGCGATCATCCTTGATGTGGCAGAAGATTGCTTTACCCATTCCGCGTTTAGCCATAATGCGGCCGCAGACTTTTACAGTTTTGTTTTCAAACTCGTCATAAGAGTTCTTGATCTCAGCAGACCAAGCGGTACGGTCAAAACGAGTCTGCTTAAACGGATCCCGTCCCTCATCCTGAAAATACTTCAGTTTATCCCGTCGGACCTGAAGGATCTCGGATAAGGTCTGAGTCTGTTCCTGTTTATTCACTTCCGGCTTGTTCTCTTTGCTCATGGAAACTCTCCCGTCTTAACTATTTACTACTTCAAGGATCTTGAACTTCAGGATTCCCATCTCTGTTTCCAGTTCAATGGATTCTCCGGCAGAATGGCCGAAAAGTGCCTGACCGATAGGAGAATCATCCGAAATACGGCCCAGCATAGGATTTGCTTCCTGGGAACCGACGATGTCATACTCTTCTTCCTCGTTCTCTTCTACATCCAGGATAGTAACATGACTGCCGAGATTCACACCGTCATGGTCAGCGGATACCTGTTTTTCGACTATTTCAGCATTTTCGATCAGGTCCTTCAGCTCAGCGATTCTGGAATAAAGCTTTCCCTGTTCGGTTTTCGCTTCATCATATTCGCTGTTCTCACTTAAATCACCGAAACTGCGGGCTTCTTTGATCAGTTCGGAAACTTCTTTTTCCCGTACGGTTTCACAGTATTCCAGTTCTTTCTTTAAGTCGTCCAGACGTTCCTGACTCATCTTATATCTGCTGATATCTGCCATTTGTTCTGTTCTCCTTTGATATATTGATAATTACCTTAGTATTTTATTTAGCTAAAGAATTATAGTTCTTTAATTATTAAGTGTCAATAACCGCAGTTACGCGCTCGGTTCTTCCTCTTCTTCACTCTCCTGCTCTTCCGAAGAATCAGAAGAATCAGAGGAATCAGAGGATGTATATCCGTTCATGGCATCAATTGCTGCCTGGACCGCTTTATCACTGCGAAGCAGTCCGTCTGGATCCATAGCCGAGTCATTCACAACAACATCGGGATTGATACCCTTGGAATCGGACAGATCCACACGCTTCGGGGTCAGATACTTGTGGTTGGAAATATGGACCGCACTGCCGTCACTAAGTTCGATCGTAGTCTGGCTGCGAGCCTTTCCGGTAGTAGGCGCACCGACGACCGTAGCCCATTCATATTCCTGAAGTGCCGCTGCGAAATACTCTGCTGCACTGAAGGAGTTTTCATTTACAAGGACCGACATGACCATCTGCAGACAGACATTATCGGATTTCTTGACGGTCTCCTTGCCGGAGCTGTCAACAGATACGAAGATCTCACCGGAAGGAAGCACATAGTCCATGACCTTGATCAGTTCTGACAGCATGCCGCCGGGATTATCACGTACATCAAAGATCAGTGATGTCGCCCCCTGGGTCACCAGGTTATCGATGGCGGAAATCGTGGCATCACCGCTTCCCGCATCAAAATTAGCAATACGGATATATCCGACAAGTTCATTGGTAAGCTCGTAGGAAACAGGATTGCTGTAAATAACGGAACAATCAAGTTTATGCGTAACCTTGTCTCCATCGTCCAATACAACGAGGTTGATCTTGGAATCAATCTTGGAGGAGATCAGTTCTCGGATCCCGTCTACGGTAAGATCTGTTACATCCTCATCGTCAACTGCGATGATGATCTGTCCCTCCTGAAGTTTTGCGGAAGAAGCAGGTGTATTATCCATAACCGAACGAATGCGGAACCCGCCGGTCTCTTCATCCTTATCGATGGTGACACCGATACCCTCATACTGGTTTGCGGAATGAAGCTTGTAGGACTTATATTCGTCCGCAGTCATATAGTAACTCCAACGGTCACCCAGACTGTCGATCATAGCGGTTGCTGCTGCATTCTTCAGATCACTGGCCTTATAGTCACCAATATAGTTTTTGGTCACTGCGTTCTGAACTTCAAGATACCGCTGTGCATCCCTGAATTCCTTTCTCCCGCCAAACTGTCCATATATGTAGAACAGAGTCGCAGCAGCTGCAATCAAAGCACAGAGTATACAGAGCAGAATCACTGCCCAGGGTCTCATTCCCCGGCGTCTTCTACGGATAACTGTTCTATGTTGATCCATTTGAGATCCGCCTCCCAAAATACGCAATTTGCCGGGCAGTCTCAGCGGACTGCCCGGTAGAATGTAATCATAAAGTCAATTGCCTGTTCTCATCATCCAATCGGAAGAACTGCGATAACCAGCATGATGATGAAACAAAGCGCCAGTACAATACAAATGACCTGTCTTGCTTTTTTACTCATAGTCTTAAACCTTCAAATAATTGCGAATTGCATTTACACCGCCGAATCCGCCGATCACAATACCAATGGCAAGAAAGACCAGCATTACCGGCAGCGCAAGCTCTTTAAACGGAACCACATTGACAAAGGTTCCGGCGATGGTCTCCATGACTTTTCCGGTTACCAGCTCATACAGTCCCCACTGGGCAAAGAATGCGATCAAAGCACCGACGATTCCAAGTACGAGGCCTTCCACAACAAAGGGAAGACGGATAAAACCGTTGGTCGCACCGACCATTCGCATGATGGCGATCTCATCCTGTCTGCTGAATGTAGCCAGTTTAATGGTATTGGACATAATAAAGAACGATACCAGTACTAGAACTGCGACCAGAACAAGAGAAATAACCGTCACGATATTCCGTACAGTAATAAATCCGTTTGCATAATCGATATGAGCATTTACCTTTGCGATCCCGGGGATCGCCGCCAGTGCATCCCTTGTCTCCAGCATCTTGGAAATGTCATTAAGATGAACGACATACCGATTGCGGAAAACAGAAGAATCAATTCCTTCCATGAGGACGGAATCATAATCCTTCATAAAGTTATCCATTGCCGTCTCTTTCGTTACATATTCCACGGAGGCAACATTCTCAATACCGGAAATGGAAGCTTCCAGTCCCCTTGCCTCTTCCTCCGAAAGATTCTCTTCAACGAATGCAACGACCTCGTTTTCCTGTTCCAGATTATGGATCAGCGAACTGATATTCACCGAGACGACGCCGAGACTTCCCATGATGATCAGGCAAGCGACGATGACCGCCACAGTAGCAAAGGACATGAACTTATGTGTAAATATTCCGCGGAAACCTTCCCGTATCAAATAACCTGTTTTACTGATCATAGCCGTAATACCCATCCATTCCGTCACTGATGACACGGCCATCCTCGATGGCAATAACACGTTTGGAGAACGCATTCACCAGTTCCTTTTCATGTGTAACGACGAGGATCGTAGTCCCCATTTCATTGTTGATCTTCTCAAGGATCAGCATCAATTCCAATGAACGGACAGGATCCAGGTTTCCTGTCGGCTCATCAGCAATGATCATACGGGGATTGTTGACAAGAGCTCTCGCAATTCCGATTCTCTGCTGTTCACCACCGGACATCTCTTCCGGAAAACGTTTCTCGTTTCCCTCAAGGCCGACCAGTTCCAGCATCTGAGGAACACGCTCCTGAATATTTTTCTCCGGTGCGCCAACAACACGCATGGCAAAAGCGACGTTGTCATACACGTTCATATGCGGGATCAGGCGGAAATCCTGAAAGACCACACCAATAGTACGGCGCATTTTGGGGACTTTGTTTTTCTTTAGCTGACCCATATCAAAGCCATTGACGATAATCGATCCTTCCGTCGGCTGGATCTCACCAGTCAAAAGCTTTGTGATGGTCGTTTTTCCGGAACCGGAAGGTCCCACAAGGAAAACGAATTCCCCTTCATTTATCGTAACGTTAACATGATACAGAGCTTCCGTCTGGCTGCTCTGATATACCATGCTGACATCTTTCATTTCAACCATGTAAGGATATCCTCCTAGACGAGTTTGATCAGCCCTTCAGCCGATTGGCTCCGGCCGCACTGAGAGAATCCAGATACTTTTTGACCATCATAGCAACTTTGAACACAATTGCATGATCAAACTCTCTCAAATCAAGACCCGTCAGTTTTTTAATCTTCTCCAGACGATAGACCAGAGTGTTTCTGTGAACATACAGTTTTCTGGATGTCTCGGAAACATTCAGGTTGTTTTCGAAGAACTTATTGATGGTCTCCAGAGTATCTTCATCCAGAGACTCAATGGGATTCTTTTTAAATACTTCCTGCAGGAACATCTCACACAGAGTGGTGGGAAGCTGATAAATGATACGTCCAAGGCCAAGATTCTCATAACTGATTACGGTCTTTTCCGTTTCAAATACGCGGCCGACATCAATTGCGACCTGAGCTTCTTTGTACCGGTCTGCGAGTTCCCGCAGATGCTTTGCTACTGTGCTGACACCAACGACACAATGAATCTGAAGCTGATCGCGAAGTGACTTTTCAATGGAATGAGCCATGGACAGGATCTCCTCGCTGTCATCATTCGCAGAAAGCTCCTTGATCACCACGATATCAGTCTCGCTGACTGAAAGCACGAAGTCATGCTGCTTGTCCGGGAACATGTTCTGTATGACTTCCACGGAAACGACTTCCGGATGATCATACTGGCGGACCAGGAAAACAGCACGGGGCACTTCAGTCACAAAATGAAGTTCCTTAGCTCGGACATAAACATCACCGGGAAGAATGTTGTCCGAAATGATATTCTTTACAAAAGCAGCCTTATTGTGCTTCTCCTCATAATTCGTCTTCGCCTCATTAAAGGCAACTGCCGCCAGAACACATCCGCTCTGGGCCAGTTCATCTGTTCCTTCTACAAAAACCGCATAATCGAATTTATTGCCGTTAATTCCGATGAGTTTATAAGTGCGTACATCGGAAACAGAAACCTTTTCCAGTTCATGTTCCGAAACCTGAAAATCCTTCAGCCGGGAGCCGATCATAGACAGTTCACTGCACGCCACCACGAAACCCTGATTATCAATAACCCCGATACATCTGTTTGTTGCTTCTTTCATCTGTGATATTACACTCTGAAAAATTCTGCTAGACATAAGATACCTCCCGGGTTGTCATTAAACTGAATAAACTATTGAGTGATTAATTGCATTAATAATATCGTGTTTTTGTGCGTTTTTCAATAGAAAGAACGTTTATTTTTGTTAATTTTTTAAAGTCTTTGCATTTATGCGTGAAAAACACGCGAAAATCGTTCAATTTTTTTAGTTAAAATAATGTCATCAGAATGCACAACTCATCATCCGTCAAAGGCCGGATTTCTCCAGGATCCAGTTCCGAATCCAGCGAAATCCCACCGATCATATCCCGATGAAGAGATGTTACTGTCCCACCAACCGATGCGATCATACGTTTTACCTGATGATATTTACCTTCCGTAACAGTAACGATACATTCCTGCTCTCCTGTACGATCAAGTCGTGCAGGAAGACATTCCGTACCGTCATCCAAACGGATCCCCTGTTTAAAAAGGGTTTCGGAATCCTCTCGAAGATGTCCATCAAAACCGGCGTGATAGACTTTTTCAACGGAATACTTCGGTGAAATCATACGATGGGCAAACTGCCCGTCATTGGTGAGTAAAAGAAGCCCAGTGGTGTCCTTGTCCAGTCGTCCGACAGGAAACACATTCTGATCAAGTACATCCTTCGGAATCAGATCCGCAATAGTCGCTTGACGTCTATCATCCATTGCCGTAATAAAACCCTTGGGTTTATTCATCATGTAATAGACAAACTTTCGGTAGACAATCTCTTCCCCATCCAGGGAGATGATATCCGTATCTTCATCGATCTTGTGATCCGGAGAAGACTGCACTTCCCCGTTGACCGTAACACGTCCCGCTTTTATGATCCTGTGAAGATCTTTTCGACCGAGCTTCAGTATATCATTTAAAAACTTATCCAGTCTCATCATTAGATTTTATAAAAAATCCCGGTCGGAATAACCGGCCGGGATTTAAAAGATTGATTAATTACTCTTCAACACCGATAACAACACCGGAGCCAACAGTACGGCCGCCTTCACGGATAGCGAAACGCAGACCATTCTCGATAGCGATCGGGGTGATCAGTTCAACGTTCATATCGACGTTGTCGCCGGGCATGCACATCTCAGTGCCTTCGGGCAGAGTGATGATGCCGGTAACGTCGGTAGTACGGAAGAAGAACTGCGGACGATAGTTGTTGAAGAACGGAGTGTGACGGCCACCCTCATCCTTGGTCAGAACGTAAACCTGGCCAACGAACTTGGTGTGGGGGTGAATGGATTTGGGAGCAGCCAGAACCTGGCCTCTCTCAACGTCTTTCTTTGCAACACCGCGGAGCAGGCAGCCAACGTTATCGCCAGCTTCAGCATACTCGAGGGTCTTGTGGAACATCTCAGTACCGGTAACAACAGTCTCGGTGGTCTCGTCTTTCAGACCGACGATCTCAACTTTGTCGTTTACGCGAACCTGGCCACGCTCTACACGACCGGTAACAACAGTACCACGGCCGGAGATGGTGAATACGTCCTCGATGGGCATCAGGAACGGCAGGTCGGACTTACGTTCCGGAGTCGGAATCCAGGAGTCAACAGCATCCATCAGCTCTTTGATGCAAGCATACTCGGGAGCTGCGGGATCGGTGGACTCGGAAGTCAGAGCGTTCAGAGCAGAACCGCGGATGATCGGGGTGTCATCTCCGGGGAAGCCGTACTCGCTGAGAAGTTCGCGAACTTCCATCTCAACCAGTTCGAGCAGCTCGGGATCGTCAACCTGATCGCATTTGTTCAGGAAAACAAGAACGGAAGGAACGTTAACCTGACGGGCAAGCAGAAGGTGCTCACGAGTCTGAGCCATAGGACCGTCGGAAGCAGCAATAACCATGATTGCGCCGTCCATCTGAGCAGCACCAGTGATCATGTTCTTGATGTAGTCAGCGTGACCCGGGCAGTCAACGTGTGCATAGTGACGAGCCTCGGTCTGATACTCAACGTGTGCGGTATTGATGGTGATACCACGCTCTCTCTCTTCCGGAGCTTTATCAATGGAAGAATAGTCAGTGTACTCAGCGCCGCCGGACAGAGCAAGATACTTGGTGATAGCAGCAGTCAGAGTGGTCTTACCATGGTCGATATGGCCAATGGTACCAATGTTTACATGGGGTTTGTTTCTTTCAAACACTTGTTTTGCCATTTTTCAATCCTCCTAAAAAATGTGACTTTCGTGTTAATACAATTCTAAAATAACGCTATCTTCAATCCGCCTTTTTGCGGTTAGAGATAAGTGATTCCTGCAGACCTTTCGGAAGCTCAAAATAGTGGCTGGGTTCCATGCTGTATGTAGCACGGCCCTGCGTTTTGCTTCTCAGATCGGTTGCATATCCAAACATGGTGGACAGAGGCACATTCGCAATGACCTCGCTGGCTCCATTTTCAATGTTGGAACCGGAGATCTGTCCACGTCTTGCATTGATATCACCCATCACATCGCCCATGTATTCTTCTGGAGCGGTGACGACGACCTTCATAATCGGCTCGAGCAAAGTAGGATCGGCCTTGGCCATTGCCTCTTTGAATGCCATAGATCCGGCAATTTTAAATGCCATCTCAGAAGAGTCAACTTCATGATAGGATCCATCAAACAGCGTTACCTTGACATCAACAACAGGATATCCGGCAACAGTACCAGAATGCATGGCACCCTGAATGCCCTGGTCGACGGCAGGTATATATTCTTTGGGAATGGCACCGCCAGTGATGGCGTTGACAAACTCATAACCTTTTCCGGTTTCATTCGGCTCGATACGGATCTTAACATGACCGTACTGACCTTTACCACCAGACTGACGAGCATACTTGGTATCCTGCTCAACACTGCGGCGGATCGTCTCTTTATAAGAGACCTGAGGCTTACCTACATTGGCTTCTACCTTGAACTCACGCAGCAGACGGTCCACGATAATCTCCAGATGGAGTTCGCCCATACCGGCAATGATCGTCTGACCTGTCTCCTCATCCGTGTAAGTCTTAAAGGTAGGATCTTCCTCTGCAAGCTTTGCAAGAGCAATACCCATCTTCTCCTGACCGGCGCGGGTCTTCGGTTCGATGGCCACGCGGATAACCGGTTCCGGGAATTCCATGGATTCCAGAATGATGGGGTGTTTCTCTTCGCACAGAGTATCACCTGTTGTAGTATTTTTCAAGCCTACAGCTGCCGCAATATCTCCGGTATAGACCTGATCCAGATCCTCACGATGATTTGCATGCATCAACAGGATTCTTCCGATACGCTCACGATGACCTTTTGTGGAGTTGAGAACAGAGGAACCGGTAGATAAAGTACCGGAATAGACACGCATAAAGCTGAGTCTTCCAACATACGGGTCCGTCATGATCTTAAAGGCAAGTGCTGCAAAAGGATCATCATCGCTGGGATGACGTTCGATCTCAGCATCATTGGACGGATCAGTACCTTTCACTGCCGGGATATCCAGCGGAGAAGGCATAAAGTCCACGATAGCGTCGAGCAGCTTCTGTACACCTTTATTCTTATAAGAAGTTCCGCAGGTAACAGGAACCAGTTCATTGGATACTGTTGCTTCGCGAATAGTCTTCTTGATCATATCGACCGGGATCTCTTTCCCCTCAAGGTACAGTTCCATGATCTCGTCGTTGAACATAGACACCGCATCGATCAGCTTCTCACGATATTCGCTTGCAAGATCCATCATATCGGCAGGGATTTCTTCCTCACGGAAGTCTTTTCCAAGATCATCATAGTAGATCTCGGCCTTCATCTCCACCAGATCGATGATTCCCTTAAACGATTCTTCCACACCGATAGGCAGCTGAATCGCTACAGCGTTACATTTAAGGCGATCATAAATCATATCCATGACATGATAGAAATCAGCGCCCATGACATCCATTTTATTAATGTAGATCATACGCGGGACACTGTAATGATCCGCCTGTCTCCAAACTGTCTCAGACTGAGGCTCCACACCGCCCTTTGCAGCCAGAACCGTGACACATCCGTCAAGGACACGCAGGGAACGTTCAACTTCTACCGTGAAGTCAACGTGACCCGGGGTGTCAATGATGTTGATGCGGCATCCGTTCCAGTGACAGGTAGTAGCTGCGGATGTGATCGTGATACCTCTCTCCTGTTCCTGTTCCATGTAGTCCATGGTAGCAGTACCGTCGTGAGTCTCACCCAGTTTGTAGTTTACACCTGTGTAAAACAGAATACGCTCCGTGGTAGTGGTCTTACCGGCATCAATGTGAGCCATGATACCAATATTTCTAGTATTTTCCAGTGAAAATTGTCTTGGCATAAATTAACACTCCAAGTAAGATTACCAGCGGAAATGTGCAAATGCTTTGTTGGATTCAGCCATCTTGTGAGTATCTTCACGTTTCTTGACTGCTGCGCCAAGATTGTTGTCTGCGTCCATAATCTCATTTGCAAGACGTTCACTCATGGTCTTTTCACTGCGTTTTCTGGCATAGCCAACGAGCCAGCGAAGACCAAGAGTAGTGCGGCGTTCCGGTCGAACTTCGATAGGAACCTGATAAGTAGCACCACCAACACGACGAGCCTTAACTTCAAGGCTGGGCATGATGTTATCCATAGCGGTGGTGAATGCTTCAATAGGATCGTTGCCAGTCTTGTCCTTGATGATATTGAATGCATCATAGACAACCTTCTGAGCAACACCCTTCTTGCCGTCGAGCATAACAGTGTTGATCAAACGAGTAACCAGCACACTGTTGTACATAGGATCCGGCAAGATCTCTCTCTTGGGAACATTACCTCTTCTGGGCACTTAGCTTCCCTCCTTCATTATAAAATGATTTCATCGGTACTCGCGAAATACGAGGATTCCGCGTTGCGCCCTGGCAGTTCCCTTTATTATTAATAAGGAAAACAACAGGGCTCTACTGTTGGTAATTATTTCTTACCAGCTTTCGGTCTCTTGGCGCCGTATTTACTACGGGACTGCATACGGCCTTCAACACCCTGAGTATCCAGAGAACCACGAATGATGTGGTAACGGACACCGGGAAGATCCTTTACACGACCGCCACGGATCATAACGACGGAGTGCTCCTGAAGGTTATGGCCGACACCGGGAATGTAAGCAGTTACTTCGTAGCCGTTTGTAAGACGCACACGAGCGATTTTTCTAAGTGCGGAGTTCGGTTTTTTAGGAGTGGAAGTACGTACAGCAGTACATACGCCTCTCTTCTGGGGACTGCTAAGATCAGTTTCGCAGTTCTTCAGGGTATTCAGACCCTTCTGAAGAGCCGGAGAATTGGACTTATCAGTCGACTGAGCTCTGCCCTTTCTTACCAACTGGTTAAAAGTAGGCATTGTTTTCCTCCTTTCCTCAAAAAATGGCACTGAAAAACACTGAAAATAATCGGTTTTTCAAGTGGCAAAATATAACTGGACATAGTTAGCCCATGCAAAAATGGATTTTAGCATAATTAACAAATTGCGTCAAGAATTTTTTGCAGAATAGCAAAAATTACTTTTCTATTTCAAATCAGGCCATTTTAACTCATTTTTGTAAAAAAACAGGACGGAACGGGATATAAAACATCCCGATTCCATCCTGTTTCTCAATTAGGATTACAGTGCGTTGGTCTTATTCACAAGGGCAGAAAGATCAACGTAATCTTCCGTAAATACTTCTTCCTCATTGGTTCTGGCATCGAAGGAACGATACATATCAAGACCAGTACCGGCAGGAATCAGTTTACCGATAATAACGTTCTCTTTCAGACCGACAAGATGATCGACCTTACCCTTGATAGCAGCATCGGTCAAGACCTTAGTGGTCTCCTGGAACGATGCAGCAGACAGGAAGCTGTCGGTTGCAAGAGATGCCTTGGTGATACCCATAAGAAGCTGAGTATAGGTGGCAAGTTCCAGTCCCTCTTCCCCATTGCTGATCCGTTCTTTCACACGACGGTTCTCCGCTTTCAGTTCGGAGATGTCCACCGTGGAACCCTCCAGCAGATTGGTGGAGCCAGGGTTCTCAACACGAACTTTACGCATCATCTGACGTACGATAACTTCAATATGCTTATCGTTCAGTTCAACGCCCTGCTGACGATAGACCTTCTGAACTTCCTGAGTGATGTATGCACGTACACCGGGTCTGCCGAACTCATCTTCGTTGATACCGCGGATACGAAGTACATCATGGGGATTCAGAGCGCCTGCGGTCAGTTCCTGACCTTTTTCAACATGGTCGCCGGCATGCACCAGAAGTCCAGCAGAATGAGGAACATTGAAGGTGAATGCTTCGCCTTCGGTGTCGCTGACAACGGTGACGGCATGCATGACGCCCTTCTTGGCCTCCTCAATGGAAACGACACCACTGACTTCAGACAGTACTGCCATCTTCTTCGGTTTACGTGCCTCGAACAGTTCTTCCACTCGAGGAAGACCCTGCGTGATATCCTCACCAGCAACACCGCCGGTATGGAACGTACGCATCGTAAGCTGAGTACCAGGCTCACCGATGGACTGGGCAGCGATAACACCAACGGATTCGCCGGAATTGACCGGACGTCCCAGTGCAAGGTTGATGCCATAGCATTTGGCGCAGACACCGCTCTTGGCCTCGCAGGAAAGCACGCTGCGAACAAATACCTTGTTCAGGCCGTGTGCTTCCAGAACATCAGCATCTTCCTCACGGAACATATGATCAGAATCGAACAGAACTTCTCCAGTCTTGGGATCCGTGACATCTTCCACCGGATAACGACCATGGATGCTTACGCCGAAGGACTGAACTTCCTGTCCACGGTCATAAACGGCAGATGCCCAGACACCATCCGTGGTTCCGCAGTCATCCTCACGGATGATAACATCCTGGCTGACGTCGACCATTCGACGAGTCAGATAACCGGAGTCGGCGGTACGAAGTGCTGTATCGGCCAAGCCTTTACGTGCGCCTCTGGAAGACGTGAAGTATTCCAGAACGGTAAGGCCTTCACGGTAGTTTGCCTTAATTGGGATCTCGATGGTCTTACCGGAAGTGTTCGCGATAAGTCCACGCATACCGGCCAGCTGACGGATCTGAGCCATGGAGCCTCGAGCACCGGAATCGGCCATCATGTAGATGGGGTTATAGCGGTCAAGGTTCTCCTGCAGTGCTGCAGTAACATCCTTCGTGGTCTGTTCCCACTGGCTGACAACTAGACGATAACGTTCATCATCGGTAATAAATCCGCGCTTGAACTGTTTTTCAATCTGAATGACCTGTTTCTCAGCATCTTTGATCAGATTCCGTTTTGCTTCCGGAACCGTCATATCGAAGATGGAGATGGTGATTGCAGCCTTGGTGGAGTATTTATATCCCATTGCCTTGACATTATCAAGAACCTCTGCAGAAATGGTGAAACCATGTTTCTTGATGCAGCGGTCAATGATATTGCCCAGCTGTTTCTTGCCGACCTGGAAGCTGATCTCATGGTCAAACATGTGTTCCGGATCGGTACGATCCACATATCCCAGATCCTGAGGAATGGGTTCATTATAAATGATACGTCCAACCGTAGTGGTGATAATTGCTTTCCGCTCTACTCCGTCGATAGTTTTGGTAACACGCAGACGGATGGGAGCATGAAGTCCGACAAAGCCTTCGTTGTAGGCCATGATTGCTTCGTTGGAATCACGGTAGCAGAGAACGGGGCTGTAAGTAGCCGGGGTCTTCCCTTCTGCCTCAGCCTGCTCATTTGCAGCGTTAAACTCATCACCATCGATGATCACGCCGGCTTCCAGACCGGTATCACCAGGATCCTTGACGATAACAGTCTCCGCACCTTTTTCTGCCTTGCCGATGCGAAGCATAGTCAGGTAGTAGGAACCGAGGATCATATCCTGAGTCGGAACCGTTACAGGATGGCCGTCCTGAGGACGCAGCAGGTTGTTTGCCGAAAGCATCAGGATACGGGCTTCTGCCTGCGCTTCTGCACTCAGAGGAACGTGAATAGCCATCTGGTCGCCGTCAAAGTCAGCGTTGTACGGAGTACATACCAGCGGATGCAGGCGAAGAGCTCTGCCTTCAACAAGGATCGGCTCAAATGCCTGAATGCCGAGACGGTGAAGCGTAGGTGCACGGTTCAGCAGCACCGGGTGCTCTTTGATGACGTATTCCAGGGCATCCCAGACTTCGGTACGCTGTTTATCCACCATTTTCTTGGCGCTCTTGATATTGTTGGCAATGCCGTCCTGAACCAGTTTCTTCATTACGAACGGGCGGAACAGCTCGATAGCCATTTCCTTGGGAACACCGCACTGATAGATCTTCAGATCCGGTCCGACAACGATAACGGAACGTCCGGAATAGTCAACACGTTTGCCCAGAAGGTTCTGACGGAAACGTCCCTGTTTACCTTTCAGCATATCGGAAAGGGATTTCAGAGCTCTGGAGTTTGCTCCAGTTACTGCTCTGCCGCGACGACCGTTGTCGATCAGAGAGTCCACAGCTTCCTGAAGCATACGTTTCTCATTACGCACAATGATATCCGGTGCGTTCAGCTGCAGCAGTCTCTTCAGACGGTTGTTGCGGTTGATAACACGACGATAAAGATCGTTCAGATCAGAAGTAGCGAATCTGCCGCCGTCCAGCTGAACCATAGGACGCAGTTCAGGAGGAATGACCGGAAGGACATCGATGATCATCCATTCGGGGCGGTTTCCGGACTGACGGAAAGCGTCCACCACTTCAATACGTTTGAGGATCTTGGCCTTCTTCTGACCGGAAGCTTTCTCCAGCTCTTCACGCAGCTGAACGGAAAGTGCTTCACAATCCACCTGCTCCAGAAGCTTTTTGATCGCTTCGGCACCCATGCCAGCTTCAAAATCATCTTCGTATTTTTCTTTCATGTCCCGATATTCCTTCTCCGTGAGGAGCTGATTCTTCTCAAGCGGAGTAAAGCCGGGATCGATTACGATATAGTTTGCAAAGTACAGAACCTTTTCCAGCATTCTCGGAGTGAGATCCAGGATCAGGCCCATACGGCTGGGAATTCCCTTGAAGTACCAGATATGAGAAACAGGAGTAGCCAGGACAATATGTCCCATGCGCTCACGACGCACCTTGGCGCGAGTAACTTCAACGCCGCAGCGATCACAGATCTTTCCTTTGTAGCGGATTTTC